>Ga0209489_101719_pt1 | contig 45059 bp, 14 predicted proteins | sample SiratrowhiteBW_FD_187527 | JGI IMG/M metagenome (GOLD analysis project Ga0209489, IMG submission 187527) | Root nodule microbial communities of legume samples collected from California, USA - Siratro white BW (SPAdes) (version 2) | ecosystem: Host-associated > Plants > Roots > Nodule | place... | reverse complement strand
TTTTTTTATTATTATTATTTCAAGAAAACTTAAACTAATAAATATATATTTTTATATTATTATTCATTTTTTCTTTATTCATTTTTATCATTATACTTTAATTTAAAAGATTACCTGGACAAAATCGGGTGTTGACATCCTTGAAGTATGATCTGCTATGTGTCTTTTTTTTATTAGTGTGAAATTTAGACAAGACATGATCATCTCTACCAAATTTAGAGAAACTAAGTAAATTTTTAGTGATTGGAAAGTGACAGAAGTGTGTGGAGGCAAAACCAAACTTAAATCATTACCTATTTTTGACAATTTCAAATCCTATGTGAGGAGCTTTTGTTGTAAGATTGTTAAGATCTAACGTGAGATGATGAAGGATTATAAAGAGTTGAAGAAGGCCAAGAATTGATAATTCATCAATTTGTATAGGTGAAATATTTTAAAAACTAAAGTCTAATATTTATGTTACATTTTCACAATTTGTGATTTTTTTTAACATTTTATAATTATATTCATAATCTTAATTTTAACTATCTTAACATCATTTAGTCAAGTGTGTAACAGTATCAATGAAAATAATTTCGTGCCAATTGAATTAATTAAATATCTAGTTGGGGAAGTACTTTCTAGTGAAACTGAATCCCCAAACAAAAAAGCAGGTGCGATTTTCATTGTTTGAAATCCTTACTTCAACAGCAATCACGAGGCAGCGTTCTATCAAACCACAATGCTCTTAAAATTTAAAATTCTCAAGCCAGAACAGAAGTGGATTGGAATTAAAAATTTGTTGTCAATGCCTTTGAATTAATCAAGCGCACCATTGAATTTCTATCCGGGCACCACATAATCAATAGTTAAACTTGAGGTTAATTTTAGTAAAGGACATTGACACCAGAATAAAAACTTCATATTTTGCATTGAATCTTTTCATATATTATATGTTTTTTTAATTAGAGATTTTTGTGTATATTATTATTTTTATTTATTAACTGAATGAATTTATTAACTGAATGAATTTATTACTCAAGGAGTTTGAACCGCTCTTCATTTTACTTTAACTTATTTTAGTACTGGTTATACTTATGGCTATATTTTAATTTAATATTGAGTACATGTATTAAGGTTTAGACAGATAAAATTAGAGGAGAAAAAAAAAGTCAATCTTAGATGATAATTTTAAGATTTTTGGTATAATTTTTTTTTTATTGTTCGTCTTGTATGTTTAAGGTTTTATATCTATGAAAAACTAAACCCATTTTGTTTTGGTTAGATGTAATTTTACATAGCAATTTTTTATTTACAATTTCTTTAGACTCTTTTTTTTAATTTTAATTTTACTTTTCCTCTGATTTATATTTTATATTTTTTCTATTTATTTTATTTTGTTGCATATATAATATTTATTTTGACTAATATGTTTGTCGACTTCATCGACGACGACTAAAGATGATCTGAAAATAAAATAAATTAAAAATCGGTTTAATTTGAAAATCGGAAAAAAGGAGTCACTACCATAGTTTTTACGGGAAACTATGGAAAAATCGAAATTGGGTAAAACAGGTTTACGAAACCGGATCTAGGATTCGGGAGTCAGTTACGTGTGGGGAAGGTGTTAGCACCCCCACAACGCCCGTCATAAGTCGGTACCTTTAATCGAATGAGTAAAACAAGTGTAGTTTAATAAAATGCTTATACTTCCCAAAAGAAATAATAAACAAAATAATAATTTTAAATAAAAGGGCCCGACAAGGATTGACCTTGCTCCTACATATTTACATCTATAATGGGTGAAGAATCAGGAAATAAGTAGTTCTAAAAGAAAATTTGAGTTATTATGAGAAATTGATATTTTTTAGAAATTTTTATATATTTTTTTTTGTTTATTTTTGAAAATTAAACTTCATTTTGGATCCGTTAGACGCGGACGACCTTTAGATATTCCAAACATATTCAAAATTTCCCATGACGCAGACGACCATTTAGGAACTTAAAAGAAATTTATTATTTAAAAAAAAAAAAAACTCACATGATGCACACAACTATTTGGAGATTTTAATTGTAATATCAAAATAACTTTTATATAAAAAAAAAACTATTCTCAAAACTGAAAATGTGAAAAATACTGTGACAAGTTAAAAATAATAGCAATGGGCTATTACAAATTATAGTGAGCCCAATTTCCTCTCTTTTTTTTTTAAACGTGTGGCGAATATAACACGAATTCTCCCTCCACCCCAATACCCTCGTCCTGCACCTCCATAGTTCATTGGAAAATACAAACATGCACTTAAACGATAAATGGTAAAAGATCAAAATATACTCTACCCCCATTTACCTTCTTAACTACTTTTATCCGCTTCATTCTTCCTTTGCTTGCATCCGATTCACTGCTTTACTGTAGCATCCGGTTCAGTCATTGTATCTGTTTTTCACCTTCACCGTCAACAAAAGTGATATGTGCATGTGGGTGAGAGTCTGCAACGTTCGCATCACAGATCTGGGAGGAGAAGTTGCGTATTTGATTCAATCTGAATTAAAACTTTAAACAAGTGAAAAGTAAAAAAAAAAAATATGTTTATTAGCAATTTGTGAATGGTATTGATGATTAGGGTAGTTAATTTGATGATTGGGTTGCCGTCGACGGTGAATCTGAATCGGAGAAGACAAACTTCGTATGAACCGAATGCCTAGAGTCTAGTTTACATTTTGGAAAAAAACCAAAATGTAAACCGGATGGGGTGCCATCCGGTTCACATTTTCATTTGGAAAAAGTGAACCGGATGGGAGGCATCCGATTCAGTATTTTTTTAAAAAAAAAAACAGAAGGTCCTTTTGGTCATTTTTATAGGGATAATTTTGACATTTTTAAAACTTATGGAGGTGCAGGACGAGGGTATTGGGGTGCAGAAAGAATCTGTCTACATATAATTAGAGTATGCTGGGCTCAAATTCATGCAAGCCCAACACCATGGAGGTGTAGAACAAGGAAACATGTGGGGTGCCAAAAGCTTCTTTGGGCCATGACCCAACTTTTCACCACCCTCCCTTCATATCCTATCTCTCTTTTCTCTCATTACTTTTCCCTATATTAGATTATGGTTGGAAGAGGAGGCACGAGAAGCGGCTGCGGGTATAGGGTTGAGATGGCAAGGCTTGAAGGTGGTGCTTGGCGGCGTTCGAGGTATTTGGTTGTTGCGAGGAGCAATGTATGGTGCAAGACTCACGGTGGTAGCTCGTAGGAGGTGATGGAGGGGTTGCGGTGGCTTGCGGTGCTTTGCTATTAAGGAAGAAGGTTGGTGGTGCAAAGGAAGCGGTGCTCACCAGAGTTAGATAGTGACTCGGCAGCAAGGGGCAGGGCTCCCCATGGTGGTTAAGATTGGTGGTGATCACACGGAGCCAGTGGTAATGGCAAGAGATATCTTTAGATGCATGGTCGTGAGGGTATGAAGTGGTGGCTGCAAAGCAGTCGCCAACACGGTGGCTTTGATGGTTGGGTGTACACGTGATGATGGTGGCTGAGGCAAGATGGTGCTCGGGGTATTAGCTGAGGGTAGGAGTAGCTTCGTGGTGACAATGGCAAAATGTGAAGAACGGCGATAACTTCCCGGTGGCATGGCAGAGTAGTCTTGAGAGCGGGAAGTGATGGAGGAAAATGGAGGGGTTGTGAAGCTTTTGACGTTCTGGACATGTAAACTTGCCAGCAATCTTGCCAGTGAACTGGCTTTGTTAGCATCAGTAGCTGCTGGATATGATTTGATAAAATCAACACAAAGAGTGAAAGTCTACAATGGATCCTAGCTACAACATGAAGTGTATGAGGACCTGAAGAGCTTGAGAGAGTTTGGTCCTAGACTAGGAGGGGTGTGTTGTTGTGAGTTGTGTTTTTGATTTAAAATCATATGATTGCATGATTGATTATTCAAAAGTAAGCTCCAAAAATAAATTTGCTTAATAATATTTTTCAAAATATTTTAAGAGTAAAGCAAATCAGATTTTGTTAATCAAAATCAGATAAATAATCAGTAAACTATTTTCAAAATCTGAAATTGATATATTTACTGTTAAGTAACAGGAAGTTGTTAATTGCTTGAATGGTGACTCAATCAATTGAAGCCTTAACGGTAAAAAATAACAGTTTTTCTATATAAAGGGACATGCACGTGTTTTTCATATAACAACAAGTACATAAATCATATTGAGCGAATTTTGTGAATCTCTTGAGAGAAAAACACGCGCAAACCTTGTAATCAACTGAGCAATTGTTTTTCAACAAGAAAATTGTTCTTGAAGCTTTACTGCTGAATTGATCTGCTGCAAACTGTGATATTAAATCAGAGCTAAGTGTTCCACTCTGTTCTTAATACTTGTGTATAATCTGTTGAGTGGAATTACTGTGTATTGACTGTATTCTTGATACATTTTTGTACTGGAACTAAAGGTTACAAGTTATAGATGGTTGTAATTTTAACAAGTTGTTTGCAGAGGATTTCTGCATTGGTTCTACACGTACTGTAGGTTCAATAGTGTGTGTGTTGCGGGAGCAATATTGTATTGTGTAAAACTGATGTTGGTGATCTTTTAATGGAAATATTTGCTAGTTTGCAAAGGACTGGACTAGCCCTTGAGGAAGGGTGAACCAGGATAAAATCTTGTGTTCTTGATTTTTCTTTCTCTCTTCTTGAACGCATTTGGTTTTCTATTTTTGCTCGATCAATAAGTTGTTCATCGCGACTATTGTTTGTTAATTCAATTGATAATCTTTGTTTGTCTGAACCTGTTATTCCATCTGGTTAATTGACTGATTGTATTACTAATTGAATTAACACTTTAACTGGTTCATAAAACATTATCAAACAAAAGAACATTTGGATAACATTCCTTCTTGAAATAAATTACGATTTCTTGGAGTGTTCTTTATCTGATTATTTCTGAGTTGATTTTGTTATTTATTTTAACTAAGTAAATTGTTTTCGCTTGTGGTTCTGATATTATCTTGATCAACTGCAGTAACTGTTTGTCTTAGTTTACTGAACTTGATTTCAAGCTTTTGAGACTTCAGTATAGTGTATTGTGTTGCTTCAGTTCATAATAAACATGTGTAATTGATTGGATTTGTTTCTTGACATACTGATTCTTGCTATGTAATTCTGAATTTCATTGATCAGTGAATTAATAAAGAACATTCATTCAAATCTTTTATACTTTCTAGTATTTGCAAAAAGTTTTCAATAGTTCAATTCACCCCCCTCCCCTCTTGAACTCAGCCTAAACTCATTTTCTACAGACTTGACTCAGGCAAGGCAATTAGGGCAATGATGAGTTGGTTTCGAAAGTTAGTGTTTTATGAATGTGATGAAGTGTTTGGCTGCTTTGGCAAAAAACAAAGCTTGTGGTAGCTATTTTAATGGATGGTAGTGAAGAGTGATGCATATCTCATGTATATATGTGGTGAGGTGTGACACTGTGCCAGCAATACCATGTGTTCCATGGCAGCATACACGCCTTACGTGCATGGGAACAATAATATGGTCTGGCTAGTGTATAGAAGGATTTGGTATGGGTGAATGGCAGTGCTCATGCCTTGCGTATCACTCCAAAGATGTCTCCCAGTGCCAAGAAACTTCGAGTTTGCCAGTAATGCCAAATGGCTACAACACCCCTCATAGTAATATAGAAATCGTTGTTGGCACCACAAGCTAGTTTTACACAGTAGTTGATGGTTTGGAAAGGATCACCAGCCTTCATGCTAACATCATAGATACCAACAAAAATGCCATACCAATCAAGGTATTTAAAGAGCATCCTCTTAGTGATGAAACCTCTGGGCTTTCTCTCGATCTTCTCTAAACTTTTTTCCTATTCGAGACTCCACTTCCACCTTAACCCACCGAAACAATAGTCATTCCACAGGGAACACCATTTGGCACAGAGTAGCAACGAATGTATTCCTTAAGACATGGTTGGAAGTTGCTACACGTTGAGACGTTATATTGAACTTTCCTCCAACAAATGCACCATGCAATCCTAAAATCACAAAAGTCCTTATGCATGAGCACGACTTATTTTGAATGTAAGGCTTCCATTGTTGTCATACTTCACTCGTGAATCAGATGGCTTAAGAACAAAATCTTTATTTCGCTACAACCATTTTTGCTATTGAGACAAAGATAACTACAGGAATTCGCATTGGCAAACTTCAAGAGATCCGTGACAAGACCCCTATCTCTGAACCTTGCATAACAAAATACGTTGCCACTCGGATCATCATCACAGACAAACCATTCACAAATTAATAAATATACAAAATTAAATTCTTCGCATCAGCATAATTTACTTCTTCCTTTGCTACAATCACTATTGTCATAACGTTCTTCAGAATCATAAACTTGACTTATCCACCCCTTCCTTCTCACTTTGTTGTTGTTCACCTCATCATCCTCATCACCACTAAAGCTTCTATCATCACCTCCCTCATCCATGTTCACGCAAATCCTATTATACATCGAAAGATTACCAATTGTTATAATATAAATATTATTATTCAGAAGAAAGCCATTGTCATTGTCGGGAATAGGAATAACAGAGAATTACCGCGAACCACAACGTTCTCGGACTTCGATCAAGGTATAGAAGCAGTGAAGGTAACGTGACTAATCACCAGCAGAAATATGACTAGCATTGAATATAACCCTGAATTCAAGTCATAGATTCTTGCACGGGGCACAACATTCGAGGAGGATGAACAAGAACTATCGCGTTTCATAGGTTTTAATCATAATTTTGTGAAACTACCAGCGAACGTGGTGTGATTCACAATTACAAGAATTAATGGTATAAACTAGGAACGATCTTTTTTATTCAATCAAAAACAAGAATACGAACAAACATCTAACTATGATTTACACTGATCCGAACTTCAAGAACTCGGCCAAAATGAATACAAGATATATACAGATAATCAAGAAGATGATGAATAGTCAAGATATCCTATGAATGCAATTCATTCATGCATGCTTTCAAATAACTAAAGATGTTAACCACGCTTACCTCTTTATGTGCCAAATTTATTTAATTGTGTTCTTCGATCGTCTTCTTTCGATTTCTCCGACGAACAAATCTTCCTTCGACGAGCACACTTTCTCACACTGCACTCTTCTATTATCTCCAATACTCCGCTGTCAAGAAGACCAAAAGGCAAAATCCCCCTCAACGAACCAAAATCATTCTATTTATAGGCAACCCAAATCGTTTCCCGCTCCAATCTTTACAAAAAATTCAAGAAAGCCCCCCGAATATCGTTTCCACTACCTACCAAATAATGAATAGTAACACTCTCCACTCGTAGCTTGACACATGGCACTTTTACATTCACACTCCCAATTTTTCTACTAATTATCGTTTCACCCTTTTAACCTTTCCAAACCTCTTCTTTCCTTTCTATCCTTAGTTTTTAGTTATTTTCTTTATTCCTCTTCTTTTTTCTTACATTTTACTTATTATTTATTTATTATATAGTTTTATTTTATTCTATTATTTTATTATTATATTTTTCCAATTTTATATTATTATTCTCTTTTATTATTTTTATTATTTTTTTTCCTTTTATTCTCTTTTTTCCTTTATTCTCAAACCTATTTTTGCTTACACATTTTTTTCACATTTTTCAAATTAAAAAACTTTATTTTTATTATCAATATTTTTATTATTTGTTTTTCACCCAGACGAAATCGGGTATTGACAATGTTATTCTAATTTGTTTTTTACTCATTAATCTTCTTCTACTCCTATAGTCACCCAAAACATCATATTGTCTATCGAAAAAAGATTGTTAAAGAGAAACATAATTGTAGAACTATAGGGGACTCAATCAAGTACATGAGTTCTATAAAATTCTCCAACATTATGAGACCCAAGTTGAGATGAAGTATGCTCTCTTACAACTTATCAGCTCTCAACAGTTAGTAGCTCGTTTATACATATTTTATGAGTTATGTGGTACTATTGGTTTGCCAGGGAATGATGAAGAGATGTTGTTATTGAGATTTTTTCATTCTCTTTGGCCGAAAAGGCTAAGGCTTGACCTTAATCACAAGTTATGGCTTTGACATCTTCTTACACTAGTCGCATGCAAGTTTTTAGACAAATTATGGCAATTAGACAATATTTGTAGGTTACAATTTGTATTTAAAATTAGTATGACAAATTTTGTATCATGCATTACCAAATTCAGTTCCATTCGCAAGTTATGCAACTATTTTCAATTACTTGATTAAAATAAACATGCACAACTCAATATTAATAACAAAATATATTAAAAGTAAAACAATTTCACATGTTCGCCTCTATACAACATTCGAAATAAAATAAAATAAGTTAATGACGTCTATGTTTGGGTCATCTCAAGTACACAACCCTCCCTTTTGTGGCTCGCCTGTCTAACATTAAGGTTGTATGTGTTCCATCTCATGTACGAGTTCCCTCAATGACATGACTTTCATTCACCATCAATTGCAACGCCTAGACAATTCTACAACAAATTCCCTACCAAGATACAAAAAGCATTATTAACAATGTACTAAACATGTAAATTATAAATATTGAACAATCATGCGTACTTACCACAGTAGCTGCTTTTCTTGAGTGTCCACTATATGTAGAGGACCTACATCTGCATGTGCATCCAGTGTTACAATAGGAGGACAATCGTCCTCAATCATATATGAATGATATACGAATGTGATACTGACCGAAACAACTCCATATATGCTGGAACGCATTCCCTTGGATGATAGTTCACCGCCTCATCTTACACAACATATGCATTGAAGTGTAGCCACCAACGTCCACTTTCTTTGTTGATTGATCGCCATCTAAGAGTACAAATGGATGGTGGGGGATCATTTGCCTATATCCATATTACTAGAGAACACGTTCCAGCAAGTGAAGTTGTTGGATTCTAAATAATCTGATGAAACCTGTAAACAAGGAGATTCATTCAAATGGTTGAGATTCCATGTGCTCCTAGTAAAGTGTAAATCGAATCACAACTAACCCTATATTATTCAGTTGAAATTGAACAATTGCATGAGATGATAATTTGTTAACATGATAGTGTAGGCACCGGGGATGTTCCTTTGTGTAATCTGAATACACTCCTATGTCTTATAGTAAAATATACTCATAAATCCAAGCCTATCAAAATTTATATTGAACCCAATCAAATCAAATATAAATGACATTGTGTAATTTTAAATTAAAATGAAGGGATTTTGAAACTAACTTGCAACAACATTGCATACCCAACTAGCTTGTTGGTAGATGCATAACTGACATCTCCCAACTATTCATATGTATGTCAAAGTTACTGTTGCCCAATATATTTTACGGTCACCCTTTAATCAACAAAAAAACCAAAGTATGTCATACAGATGGATGTGACACTCTTATCTAGGAAGATAATGCATCCAACTAGGTGGAACAAATAAGCTCGAGCACCATTATCGGTTGTTGCATTCATCCTCATAAACATCTTTCAACCAACTCAACCGCACATGACCACCTTACAATGCCTTGTCATTGTGGAGGTAGCTTCACGGTCAACCCGAAAGGCCTCAACCAATAAATTTGTAGCCTCAGTCACATCTAATGTAGAGTAGGTGTAAAACTGACAGACAATCGGTAGGTGCAACAAACTAGACACATCATCTAATGTGATGGTCATCTCCTCAATAGGTAAGTGAAATGAGTTTGTTTCTACATGCCACTTATCTACAAAAGCAAACAACAATCCTTTGTCTAGAATGTCATAGTTAGCCCCAACCAACCCACTTAAACCAGACAATTCAATCATCACTTGTATTCTTTCATGTGGCAAACCCAATTTACTCATCTTTCTCCCATAAACACCAACTTAAGGTCTACACGATCCTACAACAACAAATTTATTTCAATTCATAAAATCTACCAAAAATAACACATTCATTTCAATCTATATATGTCAACATTTAAATAACTTACCACAACATTCCATAATTGCCTGGCAATATAGACTTCAAAGCTCACAACTAATGTCATATCCATTATTAGTCCTCACAAATGGCCTTCATCCTCCACCACATCCACCTCTTTATCTACATTTTTTTTAATTTCATCACCTTAATCAAAGTTAGAAAAACCAACATGCTCTTTGCATCTAACAGATAATAGATGCAGTTGGATATATATGATTTATTTGTAAACCTCCTCCACTAGTCCTCACTATGATCTTGTTGATTTACATCATTCAAATTTCAATCAACACTCCAATTTAAAAATAAAACATAAATGATTACAAGAAGGGTTATACATAACATGTTGGAGATTTTTGAAACAAGTTTCTGAAAAATACTGTCCAAAATTATAATCAAATGGTATTTGTCAACAACATGTTTTGAAAATCTCATTCTAAGAAACAAGTTACGGAAATCCAACTGTGAAAAATCGAAAGTCATGTTCCGAAAATTGAATTTCGTAACTTTTGGAATAAAAAAAAAAAAAACTGCAAATGACACCCACTACAACCCCCAAAACCACCAGCTCCAGAAACCCTCTCTATAAATCACACCCACACACCACCAATGACGACAAAACAGCTAAAGCACCAGCGTCGACGGGCCACAATACAACATCTGATGAGCCAACAATGTATGTCGTAAATTCTAATTCTTTTACATATTAACCCACACGGTTACTTCTATTATTTCCTTTAATTGACAGGTGCAGGAAGTAATTGACAAGGTGCCTGAAACAATTGCCCTAAAAGAATTGGTTCAACTCTAAATCTACCAACTGATCTTGCTTGAGAACGAAGCAAAACCTCTTGTTTATGATTTTAACCAAGTCAAAACAAATAAAAAAAGAAAAGAAAAATATTATATTCTCAAGATGCAACGAGTTTTGTTAAGATTCTACCAAATTCTACCACATAGAATCTCTAAATAAGAAAGAAATTGTTAAGATTCTAGAAAATAAAACAAATATTGATGAAACGGAATCCTCTAATAGTCAAGAGAGAAGACATTGAGGCTAAAATTCTTGAATTGCAAAAATAATTAGAAGTTAAATGTTCAAGATGAAAAGATCAAAATGTTAAAAAACTCACTTCTAATTCCAAAGATTGACAATTGTTGAATTCATACAAATGGCCTTCACTCTCTCTCAAAACCTCACAGGTTTCCAATATTAACTCTTATTTAAATACAACTAAATAGACATAGGTTCAAGAAACAACATTAAGATTTAATATCGAAAAATGCATCCAAAGTTATGTAAATTCAATAACTTTTAGTGTATTCATATTTCTCTTCTTTCTTTTCACTACAAGAAAAATTACTTTTAGAAACTAATTTATTGATATCTAAAATGATAAAATTAGTCACTAATTTAACCAGAGACTAATTTAGAAATCAATAGTAATAAGTAGCTAAAACCTTGATAGTTAATTTTAGATACCAATTTAGATACTAATTTAGATATTATTTTAGAAATTAATTTAGTGACCAATTCATTGAAACCAATTTAGTGTTCAATTTTGTTGAAACTAATTTAGTGACCAATTTTATTAAAATCAATTTAGTGATCAATTTTATTAAAATCAATTTAGTGACCAATTTCATTGAAACCAATTTAGTAACCAATTTCATTTAAACTAATTTAGTGACCAATTTCATTGAAACCAATTTAGTGACCAATTTCATTTAAACCAATTTAGTGACCAATTTCATTTAAATCAATTTAGTAACTAAATATATAAATACTAAATGTTAACAAGTACTATACAAAGAAAAGATTTTCAAGTCAAAATAGGAAATGATACAGTATTGCATCCCATTATAGCACAACATTAACAAGAAATTTCAACTTTAAAATAACAATTTAATTTATTTATTTTGTTTGATAATGTAACTTTTTCTTTTTCTCATTAGATCATGTACTTATTCTTTTCCTTTCCTGCAATGACAATGTAACATACATATCAGTAACCTACTTTGTTGTACAATTATTATAAAAATGGAAGGTTATAATGTCCATGATTTGTTGAATAGGGGTGGAGACACCGAATGTTTTCTGCTTATAATAATCAAAGATAAAAAAACAAAATAAAATAAAAAGTAATATAATCCATAATTGTTAGACATGCATATTTTATATTTTTCTAAAGTATTTAATCATACCTCGGATATGAATTATACATATTTACTTATATTCTACATCTTTAAAACTTTCCTTTTCGAAAACTTATACAACAAGTGGTTGGTGCTTGAAGTTAATAAAGTAATTATTTTGTTCTCACAAAATGGTGAAAAATGTCTAAACGGATTGCTAAAAAATTGCCAAACTTTTTTTTTCTTTTGAATGAGGTTTCGACCAAATGTGCTTGAGAATCAAACACGTGATCTGAAAAAATGTCAAATATTACTATCAATCATAAAATATACATATCAAATAAAGTAAAAATGTGTCTCATCAGGAATAAAAATATTATAAGGTAAAAGAAAATTGTTGGTCACAAATCTAATACAGTAAAACTAAAATCTACCAACATAACATACATATAACAGATATATAAATCAGTCATTTCCTTATAAAGTATTGCATAGTTTGAGTCTCTAAAGTCTATATATAGTATTTTTCTATTAAGTAAGTAACTTAATTAGTTTTACTATAGGATATGCTCTAAGCAAAGAAACATAAGTATATGTCTATCTGGAAAAGAAAAGAAAAAGCACTTCACTTATTAATTGTTGCTGAATCATGGTTAAATTTATGGGTGCTAGGTTCTTATTTATTTTGTTGAATCATGGTAAAACTTGTGGACACAGACTTTTACATGGGACTTAGTAAAATGAGATCCATCCTAATTAAACTTAACAAAAAGAAGAGGGAAATAACTCTTTTCTGATAAAAGAAAAATAGTTATCGTTACTTACGTTAGAAATATTTGTATCATTATATAAGTAAAATTTTAACTTTGTTGGCATAATGGGAGAAGTTTGAAAAATAATTTTGTAACTTTTGTTAGAAATCTCTCATAATATTAATTTACATAATATAAAAAATAATTTTTAATATATAAGTTTATTATGAAAAATTTAGATATAAATTTATTATATAACATGATACTATATCCTATTCTGACTAGGTGTGTAGTATTTATTATATTACCTCACTTACAAATATATAATCAAACTTATCATATATTTATCTACGGCTGCAAAGTATCTCCTTTGTGGTCAACCAAATAAAAATAATAATAATAAGAGAGTTGAACAAAGTCGATGAACTACATGCACCTTATATGCATGGTTGTAGGATGTAATCCACGTTTTGTTATAGGCTCCATAACTTTCCAATGGATAAGGATCTGCATGAATGAAACACCAAGTAATGCATCTCTATCCAATGACCAGTAAATGACTGGTGATCATAATATTAGAGCTAATTCTTCTGTTTACTGCTTCCACCAAATGAAAAGACATTCAGTCATGGTGTGTCAGAAATTTCAACCACAAAACATACAAATGAACAAAACTAAAATTAAACTGATAAAAATGGACAACATAAAAACTAATGAACCAACTATACTCTACTGTATGAATGCATTGTTACCTTGGACTATTGTATCCAAAATTTCACAGTTATGGACTGATTGTGTCATTTCAATTTTTCTTTAGAGATAATGGCTCATTTCAATCCAATTGCACAAACAATTTTACTTTAAAAAGTCAACCAATTTCTGAAATCCACCGTCACCAAACTTGCAACTCCCATCATGGCTTTGCTCAACAGTTGAATGATTTTATATCAACTACTTTCAATTTCTATTACTGTTTCCCAACTTTCTTCAACCTGTTTTGTTTGGTAGGATGCGTGATTGAATTACAGTATTTTAGAAGAAAAAAAGTGCACAACTAATAATGACTTTCCTACTTAATCCATATTCATTTTGTTTATTTATCTGTCTCAGTTCCCTGGGTAAGTGTGAAAGGAAGTCATTATTATAATAAAAGTTGGATTAACTAGCATTCTATTTGTAACAATCAACAAACTAATTGGGTACATGTGGCATAAGTAAATGTTTTGTAAACTTGCATATTATGTTGCTGAATCAAATTCTTCTACGGGTAATTGTTTCAAAATAGAGCACATGCTAAACATTAAAAGTAAATAAAAACATTTACCACAAATCTAAAAAAATAAAAAATTGGAAAACTTTGCATGTCAAAAACATAGAACTAAGCTGAAATAGTGTATTAGGGAAAACTAACGTATACATGTCAGTAGCATCTTTCCTCTAGTAACATAATAGACATATAAAGAAACAGAAATGCATTAGCTTGGAGCAAAATATGAAAGAAGCAAATAAAAACTATGAAATAAAAATTAGTTTTGAATTGTTAACTAAAAGTTTAAGTTTGATTGAATGTAATATTACTTGCAGCAAGAAAGTAGTTGACATTCCCACAATATTGCTTCGACCAATCACCACAACCCTCTTTCCTTTAATAGAAACATTGTATCTGTGCAGTAACTCTATGCATCCCTTTGGTGTACAGGGAACAAATAGAGGGTCTCTTCCATGCATGACAAGATGACCAATATTTAATGGATGAAAACCATCTACATCCTTCTCAATTCTAACAGCATTCAAGATGCTTTGTTCGTTCATATGCTGTCACAAGGCTAGGGAAAATTAATTAAACTTCCATTAAAAATATTCAAGTTATAGTTAACAAGTTAATTACAAGAATGAGTTATCAGTGTACTAAGGACCTAAATAGGAAAAGAGATTAACGACACTTTGGCATACTTGGCTCGCAAAAAAGAAAACGAAGTTAGAGATCTAGAGATATACCGAAGGCAAACTAGGAAGCCATGAACTAACGAATCATCGTTATAGCCTGAAATATAGTTCAAAGCTTCCTCTTTTATGGAATCCTCTGCCAGATTAGCTTCCAAAGAATTGATTCCAACAGATTCACAAGCCTCCTTCTTGTTACGCACATAAGTTGCGGAGTCCTTCCTATCTCCTACAAGAATTACAGCTAATCCATGAATCACACCTGTAGCTTCTCTCATCCTGGAGACCTCAGTCGTTATCTGATCTTTGTTTTGCTTTGCTATAGCTTTTCCATCAATCACCTTAGCAGAAGAATCCATAGCCATAACAGTTGTACATATTATATAAATTCGAATGGAGGCACACGAGCACAGGTTAGCAAAATTCAGTCAATAGCAAGCAGGGGAAAGACAATATGGCATGTGCATGTAAGGGAATACATGTACACTGACAAACATGTGTACAAGGTAACATAACAACCAACAGTGTTAAATTTACAAGTAATGACAATAGTAGGAAAATTAAAACAACAAATGAACCTTTATAATCAGTGACATATCATAAGTTTCTTTTTTTTTTTTTCATAAATTCTCGTAAAGACCTGTATCATAGAGGATAAACTTAATAATTTGTAAATAAGCTCTTCCCAACGCACCGTAAATCTAATATCTTGATTCAACATGATAAAACCCTCCAATTCTTCGAAGAACAAACTATCATCTTAAATCTCATCACTGGGGAATTTGGCAAGAAGACTTCTTAACTCAACAGTATTGAGTTAAGAAAGAACAACCTAAGTCAAACCCAAAGAGAAAAACTACCACTAATACACATTGGAGCAACACAATCAATGCCTCTACAAGGCTAAATAGTCATATAAAATCACAGTGCTCTATTGCTAATAAAAAATTTAGAACTGAATAAATCAAGGCCTTTTCCGCCTTTAACCTTGCACTTCCAACATACTCAAACCACAACATAGCAACAATAAGGACTAATACTTAATGTCAGTATATGTCTTTTAGCTAAAACTAACCTATACATAAACTAATTTGTTGAAGTCGTTTCCTAATAACTTCTCTAAAATACGTTATTTAACTTAATCTTAGCTTATAGAGAAAGCTTTCTCTATTTATGAAAACGTTATCTCCAAGCAAACCCAAAATCATAAACTGAATTCATTTTTTGTAACTTAAATTCCAAGAATCAAACTGACTAGTGCACTAAATGAATGTTCTACTTAACTTGAAGTTACCAATGCAAATTGAGGCACAGACAAAGTAGAACAAATACTAACCTGGAATATATAGGTTTGTCAGAATAACTGAGAACGAAGAAATGCTTCTTCCTCTTCCTCCATGATATGGAACCATCATCCTGCACACAAATCAATAAACAAACAGAACAGGACATTTACTATATGCATTAATCATCAAGAGTGAGTGCAAGCACCAAAACCAACACAGATACAAAGTATCGTTTGTCAGCAATCACGACATCTGGAAATCAAGATTATGTCCTCTTCCATTTCTTCATGCTCAATTTCAAATTGCGAACCAGTGGTTGTGCTCGCTGCTATTGGGGCTGGATGGAGCATCTTCGAAAGCGCATTTGACGGAAACCCTAATCTCTATCGTAGACTTTGTTTCGTCATCATTCATAGTGATGATTCTCAAGAAAGAAAGAGAGTGTATATGTGTTGAGGAGAAAAAGGATCAAGGTTTTGAATTGGTGGTGGAAAAAGAGTCTTGCTTGGTAACATGACTAAAAGGAACTAAGAGAAACAAAATTCAAAGAGTGAAACATAGACGAGACTGATAAAATAAGAAAAGAAGAACAAAACTTGAGAGAGTGGAAGAAAAATAAATCGTAAAAAATTTTATTAATTCACAAATTTTGTTAAATTAAAACAGTTATCCTTTTGCAGGATTTAAATAAATTATATTGTATATTAGTTTAAATTTATTTGTTGTAACATTTATTTACAAATTATTATAATATTATATTTATCCTAACATTTATGGAGAAAAAGGTTACTATAATAATTAGAATTTGTGTATGGTAATATTTTAAATTTAAATCAATTTTTTTTAATTATTTTTGTCATCAAAATAGTTAATATGGTGACTAATTATTCTTGGTTTCTAAATTAGTTACTAATTAATGATTTTTTTATAATAATGATTTTTATCATTAAATTAGTTGATATAGTGATTAATTATTTTTTATCTCTAAATTAGTTACCATTTAATGATTTTCTTGTAGTGTTGTTATTATCAGAATAGTTGCTTACTCGATAATTTTAATTTGGTGCATTTCTATTTTATATCTTTTTATTTATATTTATTGTAATTTTGTTCGAAATACTTAGTTTAGTTGCATAAATTAACTAAAACAATATTTTAAAATAAATAATTATGCTAACAAATTTAATTTAAATAATAACAACTATGTTCTAAATTTGGTTTGATTATAATAATAATCTTATACTATGTTTTAAATCATTAACACCGATTTTATACAACAGGCATAAATTACTAAATATAAATTTATTAATATTAATTAAATTAAAAATATTTATCTACTAAAAATAATGTAATAAAGAACAAATTATTAATAATAAATTAATTAAATTATATTTTTAAATTGGAATGTTAAAACATTTTTCCTTTTACAAATAATTTATTCTTAATTTTCTACAAATTTTGAGTTTCATAAATAAATTTTAAGTTTAAATTTTAAAATTTATTACTTTATAATTTTTATCAATTTTTCTAAAATATATATTTTTTAATAATGAGTTTTTGAATTTTGTTCCTATAAGATGACAAAATAAACTCATTCATTATATATTGTTTCGATTCGTCTAGAGTTTGATGAAAAATCTTCTCATTTACTGGATAAAAATACGAATGAGAATAATGTCTAATCTTTTTTAAATCAGGTCTAGGAACGAGAATGAGTACATTCTGCCTGTTCATATTATTCTCCCATTCTAAATTATTTAAACATATTGAATTTATTGGGTAACTTAAAATTTATTTTAACTATTATTCACTTGAATAATCTTTTTTTACATATATAATTTTTCATTATCTTTTTTAGTTGTTCTACTAATTAATATTCATCAAGTTCATCTAGGTTAATCCCAATGTTTTTCTCTTTCAACACAAACTCAATTATATATTTTCCCCTTTTGTAGTTTCTTTCACACCATACATTGCATCTTAGAAAAGATAAACCTTAATTATGTCAAATTAAATCATTTATACGATATATGTTTTATAATTTTTATATTTTTCTTTATTATTTATTTCTTTATAACATTTTGTATATTATGTAACCCAGAAAACTTATCCTCTGTATTGTTATTGATTTTTAGTTTCATCTCATTTGAATAATTTTTCTTTCACAACGTAAGTTTTTTTTTTTTTTTTTCTCAACGGTTCAACCTGTTCAATATCTATAAAGTTCAGTTAAGACAATATTTCCCTTCACGATATTTGCAAAAGTAATAAATTTTATAGTTGCATACTATTTTAATATTTATTTAATTATAATTTCTTCTTTAAAAAATTAACATTAAATAAGAAAAATATGTACCTTTTAATATTAAATTATTGATAATATTATGATTTTTTATAATTTAATTTTATAAAAAATTATTTAACTGATATTTGATAAAATATAAAGACGAGATACAAATTTTAGACCCACAAAAATCAAAGAAAATGAAAATAATTTTAAATTTTTAGTTTGGAAACATAGACCAATTTAACCAAATTCAATGTCACCGTTTCCATCCCAATTTCCGTGTCACCGTTTCCATCCCAATTTCCCAACGGCCACGTCGAAAAAAAAAAAAAGTGTAGTTGGGTAAATTTGGTAGAAATCGATATAGTTGTGTTAATGAATTTTTTTATTTTGTTTTTATAGTGTGGAAATTACTCTAACCTTGTGTGTGGAACTGCATTTTAAGAGAATAATTAACTTTTTAAAAAAATTGAAATGTTTTATGATAAAATTTGTTGTTTGAGTAAAGAATTTTAAAAGAAATTAAAATTTTATAATTTCATTAAAGTAATTGAATTATTTAAAATTAAAAAATGTCAAATTTCATCTAAACGATAAGAATTTGAACTTCTTCATCTTCTCAAATTCATATTTCGATATTCGTAGTTTAGGTCGGCCTAGGGCCTATACTGATTTGGCTTAACCTATGTCGGGGTAGACTTGGCTCAACTTAATGTGGGATCAACCAAACATAGTTTGTGTGGCCCTGACCTGATGTTGCCCAACTCAACTTAGTCCGACCTAACCTAATTTCTTTTTATTCAACTTAGGTCTAACTCTACTTGGACTCGAAATGACCTGGAACCTACTAAACTCAACTCAGTATGGGCGAACTCAACTCGACTGAACATGATCCCAACCCAGCTCGAATTGACTTGGACCCGAATTGACTCGGCTCGGCCTAGGTCGAGTCAACCCAACTAAACTGGACTCGAGCCGACTTAGCTTGACCTAGCCTTGACTTGGGGTTCTTGATCGAATTATGACCCACTTAGCCTAACTCGACTGAATGTTGGTCAACCCCAACTCTGGTGAACGTGAACTCACCCCGACTCAACTAAATGGTAGGCTTGCCTTAACCCGACTAGGCCCGAAGTGACTCAACTTAACCTTGGCCCAAGACTCAACTCAACTCGACCTAACCTAGTCTTGATCAAGCTAGGCCCAATTTGATCTTGATCGGACTAAGATAGACTTGGGCCTAACCTAACCCTAATAAACATGGGTTAAGTTGAACTTGGATAAACATGCACCCGTCTCAACTCGATTAATATGTTCTTGTCCCGACTTTGCTTGACTTAGGTTCAAGTCAACTTCATTCAACTTGAATTTGGGCTAACTCAGACAAATTCTTCTTGCACCTCCATGGTCTCGTCCTACACCTCCATAAAATTTTCAAATTCTAAAAATACTCATACAAAAAAAGACATGTCTTCTTTTGATAGAAATCAGATGGGGTGGCGTCCGGTATACAAATTACAAATGGGATCAGAAATTGAGAGGTGGAATCCGGTTTATAATTTGTATACCGGACGCCACCCTGTCCGGTTTATATTTTCTTAATAATTTACAAACCAGATGACCAGTGGGTAGGCAACATCTGATTTGCAATTTTGTAAACCGGATATGGACCATCCGGTTCTTGATTCAATTTTCATCCTTCTTGCTTTCTCTATGCACTTTTGTTCTTGATTCGTTCCTTCCTCAACCTAACCTAATTCTTTCCCTTCTCTTTTTCTTTTAATTCCTACTATATGTCCAAATTTCTTTTATCATTTTATAATGTTTATTTGGAGACTTGAAGCGATAAATTGAGGAATTAGAGTTTATGTTCGCTTTTGCTTCTTTTGAATGCATCAATATGAATTTATCTCAAAGTTCTTTTATTTTTTATTATTGTTTAATTAGTTTTAAAATAATTTGCGCAGATTAAATGAAGAGCTGACAAATTTAAAATTTATAAATTAAATTTAAAGACTTACCAAAGGAGAGGACTATAGTGAGAAACTTGAGTCTTCAAGAGAATATATTATGATCAAGTTTATTGTTTTGACAATCAGGTCCTATCTTTTTTTAATTTAGTTTCATTTTATATACTTATAAATTATATTCAGTGTTATATATATTATAGTTTTTAATTTTATATAAAAATATACTATGAATCAGGTTATTCAAAACTTCAAAAAGAAAAGTTGAACTTTTGGTAGAATAAAAAAAAGGACTATTGATAAATTTATAAACTAAACAAAAAAAATGAATTAGAAAATACAGGTGAGTCTTTTTTTGACAAGAATAAAGAAGTAGTCAACGAATATAATAATTCTAATTGTCAAACTCATGATAATGAGAATGAAATTGTCAGACAAAATAATTTTAATATTAAAAATATATATGATCCAAGTTAACATCATATTACATCCAAAAATTGTCTAATGGAGAGAAACATGGAAAAATAATGGAGAGAAACATGGAAAAATAATGGAGAGAAACATGGAAAAAGATAGATCATTTATTCTACGTAGAAATCTTAGTGCAATGTTAAAGAGTTATGAAATATATGATGAACACAATACTAATATGAATGTAAGAATTGATCTGAAAATGAATAAAAACACTACTAATAAAGAAAGATCATTTTTTAATTTATTTTAAGCCCCTAAAATCTTGAGTCGTCACTGTCATTAATAAACCCAATTAAAATAGTTTAACTCTAATAATTCCATCAACAATATATTAGTAAATCAATTTAAACTTAAAGTAGCTTCTTTTACTTAATACTTACTCCAAGAAATGACTAGTCTAAGGTAGACATTATACCAAATTCTAAAATCCTAGAAAAATATTATCTAACAAATAAAAATTGTATCAATTAATAAACTAGTTGATAAAACTATTTTTCTCCACTCACAATCAACAAAATTTTCAATTCCTTATAGAATAGGCTATAAGGAAAAGAATTAAAAGATATTAAAGGAAAAAAAATACTTTCTTCAAATTGAATTTTGATTAGGTGGAATTGTTGAACAGCTAGGCAGATTCTACTTGTAGAATCAGTATGTGAAAGTGGCGAGAATTAAAGTAAGAAATTTAGAGAGAAGTGCAGAAGATTGCAGAGAGAATAAAATGAAAGTTTTTTTACGAGAAGTTATAGAAGAAAAAAAGTTTCAACAAAAGAAAAAAGAGATAGAAAAGAATACGATATTGTGCTATCAAATTACAATTTAATATAAAATATTGTAATAAAAAATTTGGACATGAAAAGAGATTATAAAAAAATTATAATTATAATATAATACCTACTATCAAATTACCATTTAATTTAAAATATACATGAAAAAAAATATAAATAAATTTTCCTTAAGGGTCCCTTAAGGGTTTGTTTTAAGTGACTGATTTGCGGAATGAAATGCGTAACACAGGTTTTCGAAAGAATGTTACTTTGATTCTATTAATTTATAAAGACTAATCTTTGAAAGAAGATTATTTTTTATCTCCTCTTTAATAAGAAAATTAAAAGAAAAAGCCAAATTAAAAGAAAAAGCCACATAGTCAGTAGGTTAAATACAAATTTACTCTTATTTTTATTTTTAAAAATAAATCAATTATAATAAAATTAATATATAATTACTTATATATTATCATAATTATATAATAATAAAAAGTATTAAATAATAAAAAAATTTATTAAAATTATATATAAAATATATATAATATAAAATATAATAATATAATAATATCTGATTATGTATACAAGGTTAACTATTATATATATAATTGATTACGTTGATTCGTAATCGATTATATATATAATCGATACAAAGTGAATATTGATTATATATATTTATATATTAATTTAATTAATTGTATATATATATATATATTTTAATTTATTATAATAATAATAATAATATAATAATAATAATTAATATTTAAAAATAAAAATATTAAATATTATTAATAAAATAAATATATTAATTAATAATATAAATGTAATTATGTTATAATGAAAATAATATAATTATTTAAATTAAAATAAATTGTATAATAATAATTTATTATGATAAATAATAATATTTGTTTTAAATTTAATATAAAAATTATGTTAAAAATATATAATGTTATAAATTTTATTTTAAAAATTTAGTTAGTTTAATCTAATAAATTGATTATATTTTATTATAAATTAAATTTTAATTTGAAAGAAATTACATAATTTAATATTTTCATATAATTTTTAAAAAGTTATCAATTGTATTAAATAAATAAATTATATTTTATTTTAATTATTTTTAATTATAAGAATATATTTGTAATTTTATAATGTTATATATTAAAAAATATTAAAAATTTTATTACATCTATCACATCATTCACAAATTTTCATAAACTTTCTATTTAAATCTTATCATCTTTCTCTTAATTCAAACAATCAAATTTTTCACACACTTTTCTCTCAAATCATCTTAAATTTATTCCCTCAAATTCACTTCCCAATCCCAACAAACCCTAAAAGAATTAGGTATGTTATTAAGATTAATGCCATTATTTGAAATTACAATTTCATAGAAAATGTTTTCACGCATATAATAACCTTTCATCTTCTCATTGCAATTTGATAGAAAATATTTTTCATATTCTATGCATATATATATATATACACCCACACACACAAGAAAATAAAAATGTCTTAAACTCTAGCACTGGAAATTTTCTTACAAATACATGTTTACAATCCAAAAGTTTGGATATGAATACGTGTTCTAGGTAGGAGACAACCATTAGTGCATATTTCACTTTCTAACGTGTTCCTCTTGACAAAAATAGTTACTTACATTTGTGTATTGTTATCATTCATTGTATAAATTAATTTATACTCATTCGTTTCATTCCACACATGAACATCATAAAAGAATATAATGATGTAGTCTCAAGCATATGCTTTGTATAGAACTGAATCATTTAAAAATAGTAACTTATTATTTTTCCTTCCATTTCTTATCTGTTGTAAACTTTTTTTCATTGGCGTTTTTTATTTTATAGTCTTTCTCACATATTCAAATTCAAAATAATATGTTACACAAAAAGTCCTACCTCTAATCATAATGCAATGTCTATTTGTTGTTAAAACTAGCATAAATATAAGATTTATGTTTTAATGAATTTAAAGTATATAATTATGTTATAATTATTGTTTTAAATTAAGCATATTTTTGTTATAGAGTTATTTGCTAAACCTTGACATGATTTTGAATTGTTTTAGTTTTGGCCTCATTCCATAAATATGACGTGTTATAGAGTTATTTGCTAAACCTTGACATGATTTTGAATTGTTTTAGTTTTGGCCTCATTCCATAAATATGACGTGAGCTTGTTGTCCTCAAACCCACTTCCATTACCCAAGTTTTAGGTCTGGCTCAGTTATTTGAATCCAAGTTCCATGACTCCAAACCCAAATACACAAGACCCTGAAATCTCCTCCCTCTACCATCTTCCAACCTTTTACCTCTCCCTAAACATACTGATCCCCCTACCAACTCTAGTCCGCTATCTATAAAATGTTTGACTTCAAGCCAACTTTAAATGTTTGACTTCAAGCCAACTTCAAGAGAGACAAACCATGGGTTTGTGTTATAACTATGATGAAAATTTTCACCTAGATCATAATTGCACTACCAAGCATTTCTTACTTTTATTATGATAACCCTCTTAACCCTAACCCGACCACATATACTAAAAATTCCCTTGTTCCTGATTCAGAAGGATCCATCCATTTTCATTTATCTTTTCAAGTTTTCTTTGGCACCCTTTTCACCACATACATTCAAGTTTCATGGACATATTGAACACCTCTATGTCACTATTTTAGTACACACTAGCAATTTCCATAATATTTTACAACCTCATTCAGCCTCCCACCTTCAACTATGCACCTTCCTCACCACAGGATTCCTGGTTATGGTATAATATCATGGTATACATTGCTCATACTTTGTAGCCACATCAACCATATTGGTGGCTAGTGTCTCTTGGGTATTGGCCAACACTTGTATAAGGCACATTGGTAGATCTGAAATTTACAGTAATGTTATTATTAGAGAAAAGATCAACAAACCTAAATTTACTATGAGTAATTTTAACTGAGTTTTTTTGGAACAAATTATTAAAACATAAAAATATCGTTAAGTATCAAATCTCAACAGATGCAAGTATTTCATCTAATGTCAACAGATGTAATAACATCTTGCATTGTTGTCTTCGTCTAATAAGCTCACACTTAAGACATACAACAATATATTGTCTTTAGCATTTCATGTTACACCCTTAACTAATATATGCTTATACTATATTTTCCATAGAATGTCTCTTGTCTGACTGCTAAAAGGATCTTGCAAGAAATGTCAATGATAGAAGATTTCTCAAAGAGTATGTGCAAAGTTGTTTTATGCTAACAACTTCTCTGAAAGGACAATATGTCACCTTTGCGTAGTTCATTTTCCTCACATGTGTTAGATTAAATCTCAATAAACCATTTGCTTGTGCTTAAATAACAATATGAAATATAATTTTATGAGCATCATAGATCCTGTTATAAGTGTCTAGTTTAGTCCAACAGACGCTAGTTGTGTGGTTGAACAAACGCAAGTGTTTTTTGTTGTGTGTTTCATCTGGAAAATGCAAGCACTTTGCATATGCTCTTTATCTAACAAGTTTTTGCATGTACAGTGAGTATACTTTGTCTAACAAATGCAAGCCTCTAACATTTCATGGTACACATCAAACTTATAACTGTTCATTTTATGCTTGTAAGGAATATTCGTTGATTCATTCCTTCAAGAGGATCTCGCAACATTATGTCAACATCAATATCTCTTCAGGAAAATTTTGCAAGCTACTCCACACAAATAACTCTTTTTGAAAAAGGTGGAATGTTATTGATGTGGAGTTAACCAACTATATCAAGCCTTATGCTTTGCTAAAAAAAGAGGAAAGAAGCTACTTTCATATGTCTGTTAAGTTTTGCCTAGGTATGTTAATTTCTCTAGTGTTCTAGAGGTGTGTGCAATAAAGACACACAACACTAAGTCAAGAGCATTTAATGTGTTTCTAAGTTTCAAGTGTCGTAAAACATAAGAAGAAGAAGTAGATCCTCAATTTGTCTCGCAACAGATTTAGTGTGTATGTGGGTGGAAGGTGATGGTAACATATGTAGAAGTTCAAATATTAGTGGAGTCACTCATGAAATCAAAATAAAGTTAATTGAATCTGTTCTTGAAAAACGAAATTTGAAAATTTTGACTTTGGTAAAAATAAATCGAACTTTAAATCGATTTATTTGTACAAGTTAACAAGTCAACAAATAATTAATTTTTAAATATTTTTCAAAAGTGAACAGGTAAAAAACCCTGTTCTGTACAATTTCAAAAATACTGGAAAATGTAGAAATTATATGAGAAAAATATGTGATATACAAAGAGAGATTTGCTTTGAATTCTTCAAGAAAGACATCAAGATTGACTTTCAAGAAGATCATTTGATCAAGACAGTGTTCAAGGGTGGATCCTACTGATTTTGAAATTCAAGCACAGTACACAGTCTTGTTCATCACAAAGGGAAGAGTTATGCAAATTGTGTTGAACCTGTTTTCTTCAAATTGCATTGTAAATACTTCTTAGTTTTTGAAATTTATTCAATTGGATGTTTGCTTGTATTGTTATAGAGGATTATAGCGTGTTGGATTATGTATGTTGTGTATTTTGAATTGCATGGTGCAAGGTTGAAGATAACAACATAGTTGGGTTTCTTGTAGGGTGAAATAACGTGTCTTGATTGTATAGTTTGTACATTTGAGTGTGATAAGTGAAATTTTTCTTGGTTGTTTGAAAGAAAGATTAGATGTAGCTCCTGAGAAAAGGTGAACCAATATAAATCTTGCGTGTTTGATCTCTCTCTCTCTAACCTTTATTCACAAATTGATCTTCTGCATGACTCTATCTTCTGTGTAAAAATAAATAAATTGTTCTTGAAATAAATTGATTTAATTTTTAGTATTCAACATACTTAATATTTTGTATTAATTTTGGGAATTGCTCCTATTGTGTTAATTAAACTATTTAATTGAATCTACCTGATTTCCTTTGGCTCTTAAACTGTATAATTTTTATTTTACAAAATCTGATTCATTTAGTTAAATTCCAATTCATTTTCAAAAATTAAATTGATTAAATTTGTATTTCAATTGATTGTTTTTGTCCAGTGCAAATTTGAGAAATTCACATTCATTGTCTTGATTATTAACTTGATTGATTGAGGTGTTCAATTAGCTGTAAATTTGCATTCAAATTTCTTGGTGTTATTCAAATTGATTGATATGTAATTCAACTAACTAAAATCTTCTTAAGTGCATTGTTGCGAGAAATTTAAATCAATTGTTTTCTATTTGAAATCAATTATTTTTTCTGGATTGCACTTGCAAACCATTGGTCTAAGAAATTTATTGAAAACTGTCATTCTTTCTAAACCATATTTGAACCTTATAGAGCAAAAAAATTTAATAGTTCAATTCCACCCCCTCTCTTGAACTCAACCTAAAGTGTTTTCAGATAGTTATCTAAAAGAGTGTGATTCGTCTTGTATCCGTTATAAGATGTAACCTCTCTTTCTAGTGATCAATTTATGATCTTTTAGATCACTTTCTTCGTAAACCTTTTGATTTTAACCAAAAGTGGTTGTTGTCTAAAGAATACTCAGCTCTTAGCCAGGACTAGTTGTTATTCTAAAGAATACTTAATGATTTAGCCAAGAGTGGTTGAGTTACAAATAATATTTAGATCTTAGTAAGAAATGGTTGCATTCTAAAGAATAGTTTATCTTAGCCAAGAGTGGTTGTTTTCCAAATAATACTCATGTTTATCTAGAAGTAGTTGAGTCCAAATAATACTTGCTTTTTGTCTTGAAACGTTAGTCTGCCACAATGAAACTTGATTGTGTTGATCCAAAATTAGACATAGTATGGATTATTAAACATACCACCATAAAAATATCTTGTATAAATATTTCTTAAAATATTTTTATAATACATGTTATTAATCTACAACTAATATAACAATGAGTGTTTTATGAAAACAAGTTTTTGGAAAGCATTTTTTAGACTATTTGTCTATTAGCTTGAAGTGTGTCTACTGACCCTTCATAAGACGTAATCTTTTAGAAAGCTTGCTTGACAATGTGTCAAGTATAAACTTTTTTTGCTAGAACCTATCAAACGAAAATTTGCAAAAAGTTTTGAAAATTCTAAAACACAATCTGACCCTCCCTTCTTGTGTTTTTGGCATGTTTTCACATGGTCCTGACTTTTACTCAATATGAGATAAAATCAATTTGACCTATGTCTAATAATTTATGCAAAATATGATAATTTTTCTTCAAGTAGAAGTTTACAATTAATGTTGCATGAAGAGCATTTAGTGCAAGCATCAACGTATGCAAGAAAGGATGTAATAGAAGAATAAGAACTTATCAATGTCTCACAATGGTTAGAAAAAGATTTGCAACAACTGTCTTTTCAAATCTCTATAAATAGAAAAAACCTTTGAAGAGGAAAGAACATTTTCTCGCAAACTAAATAACAATATTATAGAGATAAAAAATCTCAAGTGAAAAAGGGTTGCAATCTAGCTTTTTTATGGTTATTTAGCAACATAAAAGAGTGAACATTATCTTGTATTCATCTTACGATGTAATACCTCTTTAAGTTAGCAATCTTGTGATCATATATCTTGAAAACAAATGTTTTAGCTAAGAGTGGTTATTGTTCCAAAGAATACTCAGTGTCTTAGCCAAAAGTGATTATTGTTACAAAGAATACACTATAAAAAATTTATCGATTTACCTACAAATTATTACATACGGATTCTTATCCGTAGGTAAATTTAGCATTACTTACAAATTTTTCCTACGGAACTATGTCATATGGATTTTACCTATAGAAAATTTTGTAGGTAATTACATACGAATCTTAATTCATCGGTAAATTTGGCATTACCTATGTATCTGTTACTTATGGATTTAGATTTGTATGTAATTACATAATTGTGAAAAAATGAACGAGTATAAAATTAGTGTATATATCTTTCTTCGCTCTTAACTCTTTAAATTACATATTATTGAATTGTCATATAATGTTAAAGAAGTTGTTTTTAAACCACATTTGCAAAAAGCATATTTTGATGGTGAATATGTCAAATGAACACTTCATCTCATCATTCCATAAAACACTACTCTTACAAAATTATTACAAAATTTTGACACAATCATTTTGTACTCAAGGAGTTGTCATTATAATCTTTTCACTTCTTAATCTTATAAAATTACAAATGTCAACAAAGCATTTGACTAAATTTAACATAATGGTATTATCATAAACATAGTAAATAATTAACCAAATTTTGTATTTTGTAAAATATTTATAAAGAAACAACACAAAACACCATCTCACTAGAGTGCTAATTTGTTTTGGACGATTTTTTATCAACACAAAAAATTTATAAATAAAAAAAGTCTATTCCTTTTTTTAAACTAACAATGTTAAATAATTTTAATGTTATATTTCGACCTACTAAATATAATCATATTAACTAAACACTTATCGTCAAAAAATTAAATATATAAAGACAAATTGATAGTATATGTTTGACATTTTATAAATAAATAATAAATATAACTTTCATCTTAGCATATGACTTAAAATTAGTCATACCTTTAATATATGATATTAGAAAATCATTTTTTTCTTTTAAAAATAGCTTTTTGGATGAAAGATAATAAATCTAAACTTTGTAAAATAAGGTTTAGACCGAGTTCAAGAGGGGGGGTGAATTGAACTTTCAAAAACTTTTTGCAAATCTGATTTGTTCTTGAAGTAGAGAATGAAAATTCTTAATTCAATCAATTAACTCGTGTAATTCTGGACTGTCCAGTAAACAATCAATTGTGCACAATGAAAATTATTGAATATAAACCCAGAAAAATAGTTTCAGTGTAGAAATGTTTTAACCCAGATTCAATATGATTAAACACAATCTAGTAGATTAAAAACAATCCAGAAACACAATTGATCCAGATATATGAAAACAGATGTTCAGAATATAATCAACTATATGATCAGATTTTAATCCAGTCAATTTAAATGATGGCAGCAGTTGAATAAAAGAAATCAAGAAGAGTAGGGAGAAAAGCAAGAACACAGAATTTTTATCCTGGTTCACCCTTCCACAAGGGCTACGTCCAGTCCTTTGCAAACTAGCAAAGATTTCCACTAAACAGATCACAAGATCAGTTTACAACCCTTGCTCCCAACAAGTTACAAACTGCTCCCAGCAGTAAACCCATACCTCACTGAACCCCTCAGCTAGTGTGTAACCAGTGCAGAAACCCACTGCACCACAACACTTGCAGTCCACAAGCAACACTGCTCCCCGCAGCACCCACCCTCTACTGAACCCCTCAGCAGATGCGAGACTAGTGCAGAAACCCACTGCACCAACTCAATTACAAACCTAGTAATTGAAAACAACAAACAGATTACAGCTCAACAGGATCAAAAAAGATTACAGAGTACTTCTACACAAAATAGATTACAAAGAATGAAGATCAGGTGTAGAAGACTTAGCTTTCGTCCAGAACCAAAGTAGCAAGAACTTCACTTCAAGGATGCTCTAAAGATTCACATTCTTGGAGGTTTCTTGATTTGAAAAGCTTTGCTAAAATGATGATCACACAAAAGGGGCAATATCTCTCTTAGAATATCTCAAGGAATGCTTTTCGAAAGTTTTTGATAACTGAAAATGATATTGCGCAATCCTTTAAATACCCAAATTAGTTTTAAAAACAACTTAGCTATCACAATTCAATTAATTGAACAAACCATTCAATCGATTGAAAAACCTTTTTCCAGCAAAAACATTTTGGGTTATTTTTATTAAAAACAGTTTTAATAAAAATATTTGTGAATCTTTTTAGCACCTCTGAAGTGATGAACCATGCCACTCACACTTCAGGACTAAACCAATCACCAACACACAAATCCAACTAAGGACCAAGACTTAATCACCCAACTATCTTCATGTTGGCACAAAGTCTTCACTTGAACAATTCTGGTCCAGGTTGGTTCCAACAGATTCTTCATGAGGCAGTCTTCATCAGCTTCACATGCTAAGCCTTGGTGCTCACAATATTGACTTCATCAAATCACATGCTTAGCCTTGGTCCTAACAAACTTAATTAAAAAACATAAACATAAATAAAAAAGTTTGTAAAATGAAGAAACAACTGAAATGCTTTAAAAAGAAATAAATTCTTTAATAAAAATAAGCATAAATGCGAGATGAAAATTAAAACACTTAAGAAAATAAACTGCAAAGGGAAATGTAAAGCAAAAGACAAATTGCAAAGAGACGATAAATGAGAAAAATAAACAATGAGAAATTATCGAAAAAAAAGGTGTAAAATTGTAGTGATAAAAACAACATTCCCTGTATATACATAAAAAGTTTAACATATACATCTACCAAGCAAAAGAGTTAGCTTAGTGGTTGTTAAAGTTCAATGATTGTCTATGTAACTACAACTTCACGTGATAAAAACAAATGCATTTGATGATAATTTGTAATTAAATGGTAAAGTAACTATAATTTTATAAGCTTTTACATAATGATTTTTGATCGATAACCTTAAAATTTTAAAAACAAAACATATAGAGAAAAAATATTTTTTGTGGTTGGGAAAAAAATAAGAGTTCAATCAGCATAAATACAAAAGAGACACTGGATAATTATGTCTTGTTTGTATATGCAGATGGGAGGAGGGAGAGGCTGCGGAAAGATAAGAGATTGAAAGACGTAATATTTATTTATATTTAAGTTACATATTTAATATGTTATAAATATTTATATTTTTAATTATAATAATAGCAAATAATTTTAAAAAGTAAATAAAATAAACTATTAATAATAAAATAATCAGTTTTTCAATATTTTTTTTACCTTTTTAATGTAATTAAATAGTTTCATTTGTTTAATTTTATTTGTATTTTTATTTTTCACTTTTAATTAAACACATTTACATAGATAAGACTCTTTCAAATATCACATTCATGCTGAAAGATAATTTTGTTTCGTATGTTTTCTATGAATTCTTAAATCAAAGACTAGCAATTTTTAAAAACTTTCAATTTATGGTTTTATTCTTCAAACTTTTTTAAATAAACATTTATAAAAATATGTAAATGTCTGGTTTTAAATAAATAATTATTATTGTACCTATCCGGTAGTAAGGCCAGATTCACTCGAATCTATTACGGCTCAACCTACTATTAATTACCAATCAATAGCATTTATTCTGATTGATTCTAGTAATTCCTGATTCCCAACATACAAAATCAAAATCATTATTGGGAAATATATGGTCTTTAATGACAGGCCTTATAAAAGGGAGTTATCTGACTATAAGGGAGTATCATCTATCTTACTATCCTCTTACTCATATCCTTTTAAACACACTTTTTTGCACTCTTACTGACTTGAGCGTTGGAGAGTCTTTTGGATCCCCATTCGATTCAACGTCATCAACTCGGTTGCCACCAACACTACAACGGACGATCTCCACTCGGGTTGGGTAAGAACATTTGGCGCCCACTGTGGGGTCAGGTAAAACTTTTCCTACCCCACAAGATAACATTATTATTCTAAAAAATCATCTTAATCCCTCTAATTTCATTTTACATTCAAAGATTATGTTATTTTATTCATTTTATATGAGGGATATAAGCATAATGAAAATTTTAGAATATGCATTATTAACATTTCACATAAATATTTACTAAGATTATATTATGACACTTATAAGTTAGTCATTTTGCACTAAACATAATTTCTCTCTATTTACAAGGTGAAGTTACATACAGTAGTTCCATTATACCTTTGCATAAGAAAAATCCTCAAGTTGTATGTTAATTTTATATTCACACTAACTATATATTTTTTTGTGACTTAGATGAACATGCAATTTATGAAATTTGTATATATAAACATTACAATTATGCTTTTGACAAAAAATCAACTGGTAAATAAATCAAAAAATATTTGCCAAAAATTAGGCATGAATGGATAAAAATATTTTTTAAGTAAACGCTTAATACTGAACACATTTTAATTTTATATATTTTATTTAGAATTTAATTTTCATATACTCATGTTACTCTAAGTACTAAGGTAGTTTAATTTTATATAATATGGTTATTTATCTAAGATTTTCGGGAATGTCAATGTGTTATGAAACTAGCTTCTGCAGTTGCCTTGCATATTTTAGTTTTAATGGCACTCTCTTGGGTTTTAGTCAATTCATGCAGTCAAGGTGAAAAACAACTCTTATTTTTTGGGAAAGTGATAAAGGTCACGTGGTCACATCGTGATCCTAATGCAAGGAAAAGTGGCAGAGGGAATATGTTAGTTAAGAACTTGGCAGAATCCATAGATAAGATAGGGCTATATGATTTATTTGAAAAATATGGGAATATTTTGTCCAGCAAAGTTATTTGTATGACGATTGGAAAAGCGAATAATGTAACTTTGTTCAATTTGAGTTAGTGGAAGCTGCAAATAGTGCCAATGAGAAACTGACCACCTTATCTGTGCCTAACAGGAGAAGTGTACGAGCTCAAACACGACCCTCTACCACAACCAGCGGGAGGAGGTCGCCATTATCCTCACTGTCTGTTGTGGCTACGACCTTGCCTAACCCTCCAAGTTCGCCCTCCAGTGCCACAACAAGATAGAGAAGTTCCACCATCAAATCCTCACAAACCCTAACCTCTAACTCAAATTGAACAAAGTTACATCCTTCGCTTTTCCCATCGTCATACAAATAACTTTGTTGGACAAAATATTCCCATATTTTTCAAATAAATCATATAACCCCATCTTATCTATGGATTATGCCAAGTTCTTAACTAACATATTCCCTCTGCCACTTTTCCTTGCATTAGGATCACGATGTGACCACGTGACCCTTATCACTTTCTCAAAAAGACAACAATTGTTTTTCACCTTGACTGCATGAATTGACTAAAACCAAAGAGAGTGCCAATGTTCCGACCTCAAGTCCGTTGAGATGGTATCGCTAGGGTCAATCACAACATCCAAGGTATTGTCCGTTTTGGAGTTTGGTTGCTCTGCCATGGTTTTGTCCTTAAAAGGCGCCTCAGTAGGTTGAGGGAGGAAGGTGTATATAAACTGACCTTGGCCTCGACTCCTAAGCGATGTGGGACTATCGAGTGTACTATTGGGTGTACGGTACATTATAGGTTACCCACATGCCTCTTACCATACAGGTTACCCAGGCCGATATGTTATCGACCACTCCCATATATTAGTCTCTTCACTTGACTTACATTGGGGAAAACTAAATTCTTAGTTGTTTCCAAACCACCCATTTCAACTAAGGTAAGAAAATCTCAATTATATATTCCTAAAAGCCAAAAACAGACAAAGGAAACTCGTCCTTAGTCAGCATGATCATACTCCAATAATCACTCCAAAACCTGACCAAAAGGTTTTGGTTTCTACTACACTTAATGTATAGAATGAGGTTCTCATTCGAGAGTCTTCACCTCCACTAGTTGAGCTAATTACTAGTGGCTTAAACACTGAGAGTAAAATTTACATATCAAGTGATTCCATCAAGATTCCTCATACTTCTCTCAAAAGAGTAAGAGATCTATGATTGACGATATTTACTCATTATTCATATGTTATAAAATTTCAATAACTTGTTTTATTTTGTCAATAAGAGTCTAATTTTCCAAGGCTTCTTTAAAACTAAACATAGAAGTAAGATTATTTTATTTTAATCTTTTTCCCTTATATCGATTTGATCTATATCTCTATTATACCTCTCTATTAATTGGAACTTGATACATCGATAACTGACACAACAATCAATGTCAAACATGTTTTGAGTAATAATTGATGATTCTTTATTTGTATGTTTATCATTTAGGATCTATCAAAAATAAATTCCAATCAATTATGAACCATCAAGAACCAAGCTCAATCAATAAAAAAGAGGATAGAAACAAAATACACGAAGTTTAAACCGAATAAAATGAAGAAACCATTAAAATCATGTAATAGAAACAAAAAATAATCAATTCAATCTATAAAAGTAATTAGGAATTCAAGAAATATGATTTGCACAATACAAAGTTGGAATAGGAAGTATAAAACTCAAATAAAAATTCAAGAATAATTAAAATACAAAAGATGGAAGAGAAAAAAAAGATAAAAAAGCATAATTTTTTAAGAGAAAGATAGGTGCAAAAGAAAAATGTCACTTGAATTTAGAAAATTCAAGACTCGTGAGAAAAGTAGTGCATACCTATAGAGAACTCATGGAAACGAATAAAATTTCTCTTCAATCTTCAATTTCATTTATGATTTATGTTAAAAATGAATAAATACATACCTTTTTAGGCTAGCTTGAGAAGAAGAGTTTAATGCTTCTTTGGTTAATGCATCTACTTTTCCAAACAAAACACTTACATGGAATATGAAGAGATTAAGTCTTATTTTGTTAATACACTTAATTTGTCAATCCAGTCTCTTGTTCTTGAAAATTAACCTTATGTCAAACCTCTCCAGGTTATAATGAGTAAACAAACCTCTCCAAGTTATCACGAGTACACAAACCTCTCTAGGTTATCACGAGTACACAAACCTCTTCAGGTTATACCAGTCCCAATCTCCCCCTGAGATCAAAACTACTCAAGATTGAAATAAACTCTTTTGAAATAATGAAAGTTCACAAGGGTTTACTTCACAATGGTGAAGAATTACACAATGGTTTCACACAACCCAAAACTCTATATGCTCTTAATAACAAATTGGCAATAAACACTCAGTATATTTTCTTCAATGTATTATATGATGTATTTCTTTTTTTTGTTCTTCAACTAGAAATGCTCCTCTATATGTAGCTTTTTAAAAACTAGCTGTTGGGATGCTTAAACAGAGCAATCTTGACTTTCTGATGTATGGAGCTAAAACTGCAAATATTTCTCTAATATTTATACTGCATTAAACTTGATTAATTTTGTATCGAAAATATTTAAAATAACGTAGAAAAATTATATCTAAGATACTCATCAATAATTTGAATAATTTCCATTATGAACAAATCTGAACATTAAAGCATAATATGATATAAAATTAATTAATAACATTTAAATATTTCATAACAATTTGAATAATTTCCATTATGAACAAATATAAACGTTAAATCACATAATGCTGTAAAATCAATTTAAATCAAATCAATAACACATAAAAGTAAATAGTAAGAAAACTTATCTCTTTATGGACCACCATGTGTCTGCTGCTTTAATAATAATGTTTACTGCGCAATGTATATAAGTCATTAAATATAAATGTAAATTTGAGTTTGTTTTGTTATCATCAAAACTTTATCAAAAGATTTAATCCTCTAAAGAAACTTTGGACCATCTAATGTTTAACAAGTTTGTTTCTCAATATTCTCTCCATCACCTTCTAATCAAGGTCTTGACAAACAAGAGATCAGGGGTTCACAACTTTTCAAGAACCTATCTTGAGTACTTTTCAAGAACCTATCTTGAGTGTCTCGAGGGCCTAATTCAATTCTCATAAATGAGATTGAGATGGACCCATTTATTATCTCAATTTCCTCAACAAAGAGTCTAGTTCCTATCATATAACAAGCTCGACGCCGATGGCAAGTGAAATTTCTGACACGTATGGGTCTTCTTTGGAAAATCATATTCAAGATCCATCAAAGAAACACTGAAATTCAACTAGCTAAAAGAATTGGTTCAACTCCAAATCTACCAACCAGTTTCGAGGACGAAGCAAAACAATTTGTTTACGGTTCCAAAACAATGCAAAAACAACATTATACTCTCAAGGTGCAACAAATGGAGACAAAAATTCGACCAAACTTGATAACACAGAGTCTATAAATAAGAATAAGGCAAAAATTATAAAGATTCGAGAAAATAAATAAATAAAAAATCTTGATGAAACAAAATCCTCTAATAGAATCAAGAGAAATTAAGGCTAAAATCCTTGAATTGCAAAAATAATTAGACAAGTTAAATACCTAAGATGAAAAGATCAAACTGTCAAAACACTCCCAGAAACCAAAGATCGAATAGTTACGAAATTCAAACTTGACTCTATCTCAAAACCTGTCTCAGGTTTCCACTATTAACTCTTCTTTAAATGCAACTAAATAGACATGGTCTAACTTATAGAAACAACATCAAGATTTAATATCGAAAAATGCATCCAAAGTTTTGTAAATTTAATTGTTTGTATTAATATATGCATTTTTCTCTTCTTTCTTTTTGTTATTACTGATTTGTTTACTCGATAATTTAAACTTCGTGCTTTCTATTTTATTTCTTTTTAGTTACATTTATTATCATTATGTTCAAAATACTTATTTTAGTTATATAAATTAATAACACCGATTATATACAACAAACATAAAATTACTAAATATAACAATCATTTAATAATATTAATTAAATTAAAAATACTTATCTATTAACAATAATATACAAAAATAATAATTAATGATAAAAATTAATTTTTTTAAATTGGGATGTTAAACTATTTCTCATTTTACAAATAATTTATTGTTGATTTTTGAAAAATTTTGATTTTAATAAATGAATTTCAAGTTTAAAATTTTAAATTTATTCCTTTATAATCCTTATCAATTTTTTTAAAATTCATTTTTCTTAACAATGAGTTTCAGAATTTTGTCTAGTAGGGGATAATGAATAACCTATTTATATAAATATTATCTGAACTCTTCTCAATTTTGATAAAAAAATCTTCGTATTAACTAGATAAGAGTATCAATAAAAGTAATGTCTAGTTATTTTAAATTGAATATGGAAATAAGAATAAGTATATATATTTATCTTATCCCTTGAGGTTTTCATTTTAAATTACTAAAACGTACTTAGTTTATTGGATAAATTAAAACTTATTTTCACTATTTTATTTGGTTTTTTAAGTCATTTCACTTGAAAAACATTCTTCTTACTATACAATTTTTAATTATCATTTTCAATTGTTCTACTAATTAATATTTACCTAGTTCACTCAAGTCTCCAATCTCCCTTTCCTCATGATCTCAATTACACATCTTTACAATTCATCAAATTAAATTATTTACAAGACATGTTTCATCATTTCTACTTTTCTTGATTTGTTATTTTTTTATTTGTTTTTTATCACAATGATGTAAAACCTTTGTGTATTAAGTAACTAAAAAAACATGTCCTCTCTATTCTCTTTGATTCTTAGTTTCATCTCATTTGAATAACTTTTTTTTTATTACATAAGTTTTTCTTCTTTTTTTTTTTAACTGTTTAACCCATTCAATATCCACCAAGTTCACTTGAAGTACTTTCCTTCACAATATTTGCAAAAATAACATTATATAATTATAATTTTTTCTTTAAAAGTTGATATTAAAAAAAGAAAAATGTACATCTTTTTAGATTAAATTTTTGATAATATCATCATTTTTTTGTTGTAATATATTTTTTTTAAGAAAATTATTTAATTAATACTTGATAAAATATAAAGACGAGACACAAATTTCACATTCATAAAAATTAAAAAATGAAAATCAATTTAAAATTTTAATTTGAAAATATAGAATCAATTTAAAATTTTAATTTGAAAATATAGACCAATATAATCAAATTCAATGTCATTGTCTCTATCCCAATTTCCCAGTGGCCACCAAACTTAAAAAATAAAAATAAAAATAAAAAGGTAAGTATAGTTGGGTAAATTTGGTGGAAATGTGGTTGTGTTAATGAATTTTTTAATTTTATTTTTGTAAGAAAATTACTTTAAGCTTATGTTTGAATACGACATTTTAAGAGGCTAGTTATCTATTTTAAAGAATTTGGAATGCTTCATGACCAAATATGTTGTTTGGATAATGAATTTGGATATAAATTGAAATTGTAGAATTTTATTAGATTAAGTAGATTACTTAAGATTAAAAAAATTCAAATTTCATCTAAAAGATAAGAATGTATTTCCAAATTCACATTTTGGTCTTTGTAGTTTATTTAAATTTAGATTAATCCAACTCAACTTGGGCTCAAGTAAACTTGGCTTGACTTGATGTGGGATGAACTCAACTTAGTTTGACCTGGATCAGACCTAATTTCTTAGCCCAATATATGCCCAACTTGACTTAGCCCAACCTAACCCAATCTTGTCTTTGTCTGACCTGAGCCCATCCCAACTTGGATTCAACACGACTTGGACTCGACTGAACTCGATGTGACATGGGTCGAGCCCAAAACGACTGAACATGATCCCACCCCAACTCAAGTTGACTTGGACCCAAGTCGACTGGCTCGATTAGTTGAGTGGGACTCAACTAAACCCAAGCCGAATCGGCTCAACTTGGACTTGACTTGGTCTTGATCGAGGTTCTTGATCAGATTATGACCCACTTAGTCCTAGCTCAACTTGGTTGAATGTTGGTTGGCCTCGACTTGGATGAATATGGATTGCCTTGACTTGAGTGAATGTGGATGTCCCCTAACTTGGCTTGACTTGGGCCTGGGTTGACTGAGCTCGACCTTGGCCCAAGCTGACTCGACTCGCCTGGATTGACTCGACTCGTCAAGATCCGAGCTGACTTAACTCAACCTGAGCTTGGGCAAACTTAGCTTAATTTGGTCATGATTAGATTAGGCTCGACCTAGTATTCATAATACTAAAACCAACCTATGTCTAGCCCAAATTAGCTAAAATTTAGTCGACTCCAACTCTAATGAACGTGAACCCACCACGACTCGACTAAATATGGGCTTGACTTGGTCTTGATCAAGATAGGCCAAACCTGGTCTTGATCAAATTAGGACTACCTGAACCTAACCTAACTTGATTGAACTTGGATTGGCTTGAATTTCGATGAATGTACACCCATCTCGGCTTGACTGAAATATGTGCTTGTCCCACTCGAATCGACTTGGACTCGAGCTAACTCAACTAAACGTAAGCTCAGGCCAATAATCACCTAAACCTAAACCCAGATCGACTCGACTCAATATAGACTTTAGTTGACTTGAATTAACTTTGATCCAAACTGACTTAGCTTTGCATAAGCTTAATTTGATGTTATTATACAAAAATCTAATCCGATATAACATTTCATAAGTTAAAAATAATCCCATATAACGTAAATTGAGAAAATACTTTATAAATATAAAATAAATATATGTTGAAGAATTTTAACTAAAAATAATATCAATTAAAATCTACTACAAAATATAATTGATATTGATATTTTTAAATTATTAATATTGAAATAATTTTCTGAATTTAATGTTAATTAGAATACTTTATTAAAAAAAATAAAACTCATTAAATTTGAATTGACTTATTTAAAATAAAATATTTTAAAAAAAGCAAATAATTTAAAATAAAATTAATTTAAAATTTAATGTATATCAATGTCTTAAAAGTCGAGAAATTTCTGCTGTGCATTTTTTCAACAGTTTCATAATATTCTAATTCAATAAATTTCACTTCCTTTCTCAGCTTTCGTTCTCTAGATATAAATCATAGAGTTACACTCAAAAACTCTTCATTTTCTAATTTCTCTTTTCAGTTACCTTAGTAACTTCCTCAAACCTTTTCATATATATTCGAATCATCCACCGCCATGGCAGCCACCGCAGCCTGTCTCTTTCCCCCCGCGCCCTTCAGTGGTCCTCTGAAGTCGCCGGTCGGAAAACTGAACTCCTACCGGACCTCAATTGTTACTACGCGGCTCGCAACGTCGGGGTAGCAAGCTCCGACGGGGACAGCAGAGGTGAAGCGCGCAGAAGAGAAGAAAGAGAAGGATGAGCGACGCATGAACGGTTCGAAGGAATGTTTGGAGCAATCAAAGGAGTTGATCGTATCGGACGGTGGACCGCCGCGGTGGTTTTCGCCGTTGGAGTGCGCTCGACGTTTGGATAATTCTCCTCTTCTGCTTTTTTTGCCGGGTCAGTACTTTTTTTTTTTCAACATTTTACTTGCCTTTTAGTTACTCAATTAATTTATAAATTTGAATAAATTGATTAATTTAATTAATTAACATTAAATTTATAAATAATTTACATTTTTATTTTACAATTATTTTCAGTAGTTTAGAAATTAAAACTTTCTCTTTCATTTAATTGTGTTTCATTTAATTAATTATGTAAATATTAATAATTAAATAATTTATGATTATCTTATATTTTGTACTATTTTGTCAGTTATTTATTGGCTCCGATGAGAAATATTGTTAACATATTCTTAACTATCATTCAATTCTGCATAAAAAAAAAACTATTATAAAATACATAAACTCAAATAATACAATCAAGAATACATAGCTCAAACAATGTGTTTGTTTCCACTAATGTCCTGCATACAGACGAATAACAAATAGAAAGATTGAAGAAAGAAATTTAGTATACCAGAGTAACTTTTGTTATTGAATTTTCCACCCTCAGTACAAAAGATTTGCAAAAGAAGATATAATAATAAATTATACACTTTAAGTATCACGTAAATAATAATAAAATATTTATGAATAATAATAATAACAAATATTTTATTATTATTTACTTTACAAAACTATTAGATCATGAATAATTGATAAACTTGTAATAATTATATTATTAGTATATTTTATATTATAATAAAGTAATAACTAAAATAATATTAATTTAATATTTTATTAATACATGTTGCTATATTAAAAGATAAATAATAAAAAAAACACTAAAATTTATTTTAAATTAAAATATTAATTAATTTTATATTTTATAAATATATATATATATATATATATATATTATATGTTTAAATGTAATTAATGTCTTAAAAATTAATTTTAGCTAAAAATTTATTTTATTACATCAATTACAAACTCTTTTCGTATTATCTTTTATTTTTTACTCTTTTTAAATATAAATAATCTTACTTTCTATTTTATTCTATTTTTATTTTCCCTTTAATTCAAACAAATAATCTAAAAGCTTGAAATGAGATGTTTGAAAAGATAGTTGCTTACTTGTAATCTATATAAATAAAATTATTTTTAACTCATATTTTTTATTATTGAAAAATTATTAAAAGTTTATTAAAATTAGTGGTATTTTATGCCATTTATTTTCTCTCTCTTCGTCTAAAATATTCTATTTAAGTGTGATGCAAATATCCAATGCAGATATAATAGCTTAAAACCTATGTTTTGGAAGATACTTTATTAAAACGAAATTTAAAACTTAAGTTAAAATAAAATTATTAAAAGTGAAGCTTGTATAAAGAAAATTATAATAAAATAAAGATTATATAAAAAGTTCAAAAATAATGTAGCACAATAAAATTCACATAAAATAAAATAAAAATTTCATAAACGATATTTTTGTTGTTTTACTTTTGCAAAATACTTTGAATCTCTTTTTCATATCATTTTCACTACTTTCTTTGTTTAGGGTTTCTTATCTTTCATTTATCAAAACTTCCGGGTTTCTCTTTCCTCTACCAAAATACGAATATAGCCAATCGTTATTACTCACTATTTTGAGTGCTCATTTTTGGCATTTTGAAAGCGTGAAGGCGACTGGGAATGGAAATGTTTTAGTGTAGAAACTCTTAATTTTGTCCCCCTTAGATTTATTTTCATGTAATTCTTTGTTCTCTTTTCAAAAATTTTATTATAATTGAATAATATATTAATTTTTTAAATATCTTAATTAATTAAAATATTTTACTGAAATAAATACTCCAAATTAATAACATAAACTTTGTGTATAAGATTTTAGTTTGGAAAAGTTTACACATAAACCATCTTTTTCACTGACAATTTTACTCTTAATTAAAGTCGCTTAATCAAAAATTGTGAAACTAAAACACGAATTTTTATTTACGGAGCCGTTTATTGGAAAGCACGATTTATCCAAATGTATAGTTTTAAAATTTTGTTCATTTTTATATACACGAAATAAAATTGTACTATTTTAGTGTAAAAATCCAAAGTTTGTAGACAAAAATTAGTTCTTAGACCTCTCAAACTTTTTCGAATTCTTGTTTATAAAATTACATATTTTTTATATTATTGAAGTAAAATTTACTACAAGTAAAAAGTATAAACATTTGAATTATTTAAATAATAAAAATATTACAGCATTTATATCTTCATACTTAAAATCAATAATAATAATATTTAAATAGTTTTAAAATAAAAAATATCACAGTATTTTTATTATTTGTTTCAATATCTAGGCATCTCTACAATATTTGAATCTTTGTTTGATATAATTTGTATTTTTTAGTGTTAGCAATCAAAATTAAAATAACTTTGTTAAACGGGTAGCAAGTAAACCTGTGAGTATGTAGATAAGATTCAACGAGTGTGGCGAAGTACTTTCTAGTGAAACTGAATCCCTCAAACAAAGAAGCAGGTGCGATTTTCATTGTTTGAAATCCTTACTGCGGTGTTTTGAATTTGTTAAGTGGTGATCACATGAATTGAACAAGCACAAGAAAGAATTAAACTGGTATGATCAATGTGGTTTAGGTAATTGATCGAACAGTTTTTGGGGGCAAATTTATTTTAACTTCAATGGGGTGGATGAAATAATTTGATACAAGCAGCATAATCATATTTTCTATGTGAGTGGGTATGAACAATGGCAAACTAGAATTCAATTGAATTTGGTGATTGATGCATTTGATGTTGTGAATTAATCAATTCAATTAAATGGTGAAATTCAATTTTGGCAAGGCAATTGAAATATTATTCAATGGCTTTTGATTAAGCACTTGCAGGTGCAGTCAAAATTGGAAGCAATTAAGTTCTTTAGTTTGATTGAAGAATTGAAAATTGGTTGAAGCACATCTAGGTGTGGCAGCAGCTGGTGCTGAATTGGCACGAAAATTCCTTTGTTTAATTGATTTCATGTAATCCAGTGCGTGTTTATTTGATGTTCGTTGATTTTGAAAATTGCTTCAAGCAGCTTATTCATACACGTTAGGAAGCAAGAACGAGGCAACGTTCTATTCAACCACGATGCTCGTAAAATTTAAAACTCTCAAGCTAACACAGAAGTGGATTGGAATTAAAAATTTGTTCTCAATGCGTTTGAATTAAATCAAGCGCACCATTGACTTTCTATCGGCGCACCACATAATGAATAGTTAAATTTGAGGTAATTTTAGTAAAGGACATTGACACTAGAATAAAAACTTAATATTTTGCATTGAATCTTTGGCAAATTTCTTAAATTAGTGTAATTTTTATTTGAAATTCTCAAAATGGTGTATTTTTTTATTTATTTCTAGATATGGGTAGATCGTACCTGTCAGACACAATATCAATGTGAAGAAATAAATGAAATCATGAAAAGATAACACAATTTTAGTTTACTAGAGGATATGGTGCAGTCAAGATTTGAATTAATGAGTTAACTATTAAAATAAAAATGATGTCAACATGATATTTATATATTGAATTAAATTAAGTGTAAGTTTGATATTGAAAAGAAAAATAAAATAAAAATAAAATTTAATAATAAAATATATTTAACAAAATTAAGTATAAGTTGGATATTTGAATTAGTTACTAATATAGAAATAATTTAAAATAAAATTGAAATTTAGCAATAAATTTAGAAAGAAAAATTTGAAAATATTATATAATTTTTTAAATAAATTTATTGTTAGTTTTTAAATTATATCCAGGTAATTTTTCTTCATAATATGTAACCACTCTTCTATTCAAATTAACTTCATATTTATTGAATTACTTAATCAGAATTAATTTCCACAATTTCATCTAGTAAACTAAAATTGTGTTCTCTTTTCACGATTTCATTTAATGTTAAATTAAATCGTGTAATAGGGTCACAGTTTCTTTACAATGATATCGTGTCTCCTATGCACAATTTACCTATATCCGGAAATAAATAAAAGAAATACAGGATAAGAATTACACCACTTTGAGAAATTTTCCTGAACCTTTTAATATATTTTATATTTTTTTAATTAGAGATTTTTGTGTATATTATTATTTTTATTTATAAACTGAATGAATATATTACTCAAGGAGTTTGAACTACTCATAATTCTTACTTTAACTTATTTTAGTACTGGTTAAACTTATGGCTATATTTTAATTTAATATTGAGTACACGTTAAAGGTTTAGACACATAGAATTAGAGGAGAAAATAAGTCAATCTTGGATGATAACTTTAGGATTTTTGGTATAATTTTTTTCTTTCATTGTTTATCTTATATGTTTAGGGTTCTCATATCTATGAGAAACTAAACCCATTTTGTTTTGGTTATATGTAATTTTACATAGCAATTTTGCATTTACAATTTCTTTAGACTCTTTTTTTTTTGTTTTTTTTTTTTATTTTAATTTTTCTTTTTTTTTTTTTTTTTTTTTTTTTTTTTTTTTTTTTTTTTTTTTTTTTTTTATTTTTTATTTTTTTTTTTT
>Ga0209489_101718_pt1 | contig 45066 bp, 26 predicted proteins | sample SiratrowhiteBW_FD_187527 | JGI IMG/M metagenome (GOLD analysis project Ga0209489, IMG submission 187527) | Root nodule microbial communities of legume samples collected from California, USA - Siratro white BW (SPAdes) (version 2) | ecosystem: Host-associated > Plants > Roots > Nodule | place... | reverse complement strand
AAGTTAAGAGAAAAAAAAAAAAAGATAAAGAGTTGAGAGAAAGACAAATAAAAAGGAATTGAGAGAAAGATAAATAAAAGAAAAAGAGTTAGAGAAAAAGAAACAAAAAAGTTAAGAAACAAGGAAAATCAAGAAAAAATGTAGAAGAAAAAAGAAAAGGAAAATTAACCAAAGATAAGTGGCCACAAAAAGGAAAAAATAATAATAAAAATATTTTTTTATGATCATGCAAATATTGTTATTTTGTGCATCAAACAATGTGAAGAGGAGTTTTTCATGACAACACATTATTTGATATCAACCAATCAATAATGTTTGTAAGAATTTCATTCTAGTCCTAGAATAGAAAGTTAATAAAAGAATGATCTTTGATCTTGTTAGTATGTTTCTCTTGAAGAGAGTGTATACTCATGATATTTTTAAGGATGTTACTGAAGATTAAAGAAGGAAGAATGATACAATCTTTTAGAGAATTAATATAACTTTTGTATTTTTTTATAACTTTTATTTGTTTTAATTAAGTGGTTGAATGATTACATGATAAGATAAAAAAATTATAAGGATTAATGTAAAATTTACAAGGTTTTACATAAATTGACTATAAATAGATGAATTTGAAACACAACAGAAAAATATACATGAATTCTAAAAGAAATATGAATTACTTTATGAAGTTATGATGTATAAAATGTCAAATTTGATATTATGACAATCACCTTATGACTTATTACTCACTTTTTTATATTTTTTTTAGTGTGATATGAATATCTTTTACCAAAACTTTGAATATCAAAATGTTTTCCTTTCGTATTTTTTTCATCAAAGATCTTGTAGTGTGAAATATCCAATCTCTTCATATATAAGTTGAGGTGAAAATAATTATAAAAAATTAGTATAACTCTGAATAAAGGTTCATCCTTATAAATGACTCCCAAATTCTCAAGTTAATAAAGTGAATAAAAAAAAAATATATTACGTTTATTTATTATAATACTATTATGACTAAATAATATATTATAAATATGATAACAACGAGTCAGGTTGTTAGACTTTATTTATAAATGACTGTCAAATGGATTTGTTAGTAATAGTTAATATATAAAATACTTAAATTATATTTTAAGTATATCATATACATATAGTTCAATTCATGATAAAGTACTTTACTTCTAAGTGCAAGCCTGGCTTATTATTTATTAGGAAATATAATGAAAGGGAAGGAATAAGATAAAATAAAAACACTAAACTTCTATTATTTGTTTAAAAGAAAGAAATAAGAAAGAGAAAGATCATGGTTACGTTTAAAGATGACAAAGCGAATTTGATTGGAGAAACCAACCTACGATTTGTTTTCTTGTATATGGTGGTATGTCACCTAATTCATTTTTTATGTAAACGTAACGATTTATATAATGGATAAACTGTGTTACATTTTATCATGTTTAAAACCTCGTGAGACCAACAACATTATACATTGTAAATGGTGTTAATCTCAGAGAAAACCAAAAAGACAAAACATTAAGAAATAAATATAAGTGTTCACTAAAACACAAAGTAGGGGAAGAAAAAAAAAAAAAGATTTTTGTATATATATATATTTTTTACACAAAATATTTTTTTTTTCTTTATTTTCTTGTACATTCTTAGTATGTACGTAAAGGAAGATATTAAGTTACTGGATTTTAAATCGATAATATTTAGCATATCTTAAAAGTATATATGGACGAGAGCGAGCTTTCAAATCGAGAGAACAAACTTTATAAAGAAATGTTTTTTAATATTTTCAATAAGATAAATAAAATATATGAACAATGTTATACTATTTTTATAAGTATTAGGTAACTGTCTTAGTGTAAACATTTATTTAGTATCTCTTTAAAATCCTATTTTAAACATATTCTAATTATAATCAAATTGAAAGGTTGTATTTTTTTTTTTTTTTTTAAGGAAAGAACCCTTTAATATGAGAAGTTCATAGGGTTATGAATATGGACAGATTGGCTAATTTTGGACACTGTCTTTGTTTATTGTCATAAAAATTAATGCATTCCTACTTGTGAAAATTTACAATTATAATAATCTCAATTTCAGATTTAACCCCTTTAAAATAATAAAGAATAAATTGCATTGGTACTGCTTGGTTGGAATATTATTAATTAAAAAAATTAGTAAAATTAAATACACATGCAATGTAATAAATTTTAAAATTTATTACAATTTCAAATTTTTAATACATAATACATGGTCTTATTATACTTTACATTTTACTTACTTTAAAAATCAAATCTTTAATTTGAAATGCTATACATGATCTTGGGCCATTTATCTCCTTTTCATTTAATTAATGAAACTATAAGCTCATAGAAGTTAAGTTTAAACTAACAAAGCATAATTGCATTGGCTGAAATTGTGCTATGAAATGATAAAAATGATGAGGACAAGAAAGGAAGGAGCAATAATCTGTCTCCAGGTATCGTACATAGCATAAAGTGGAAATTAACTCCTTACCTGCAAGGTTTAACATGTATTTGAGAGAGAGAAAAAAATATTTTCTAGATTTTTATGTTCTATGTATTCAAAATATATTGATAATATATTAATTTTTTAATATATTTTAAAATGTTATATTCAATGTTTGAAAATACAGTAAAAGATGACGTCACAAACCTAATAAAGAATTTAGATTTGAGAAAAGCAAAAGAAAAGAGTACAATTATAACAAATCTTTAAGTGCTCTGTATTGCAATATGAAGTTTATTAGTATAGTTATTGTAATCAGAACAAGTGTTAACAAATGAAGTAGACGTTAATTTTCTCAATTTTTTTCAATAGTTATTTTCCAGGTGAAATACGTGGTAATGATCCAAACCTTATATTTTATTACATATTTTTATTATTTTATAAATTCTACTAGTCAACTTTTCATAGATTTTACCGTCAGAATTGACATAAAATCTTCCATAAGTTAGAATTCTAATAGAATAATAAAGTGTTAAGAAAAACTAAAATTGACATATTCTTCTTACTATAATTTTACAAAATAATTGACTTCTCTCATTTAATTTAAACTTTTTTTATGACATCTCACAACTTTAAGTTTTACAAATTGGTAAAATTTGAAAAAGATTAAGACTTTAATAATAAACATATGAAAAAGTTGGATAATAAAGATTGCGAAATAACGTTGATGATAAAATACATTACTATTTTACTATTTTTTTTTTTTCATTTGATGTGCATGCATCTAGTATATCTTAAGATAGACAAAGTTTGAGATCTAAGTTTAATTGCAGTAGAAAGATTGATGCAATCATGTGACTATACAGTCATTGTTTGGTTAAATCATCTTGTTTGGAGGGAGAAAAATTATCCATGAAAATTGAACAAAAAAGGTGTTTTAATTTATGAAGAACATACATCACAATATTATTTGTAAACAGAAATAATAATAATAATAATAATAATAATAATAATAATAATAATAATAATAATAATAATTTACAAATCTATGACAAATTATGGAAGTTGATTCATAGTGTGTTACTAAAAACTATCTAACAAGGTTATGAGGCCATGCAATGTCTTGCTTGAAGTGAAAAGAATAGTGAGAAAGAAGGTTAGAGCACACAGAACAAGAAAACAAGATTGTTAATGAAGTTGCTTTCATGAGATAGAGAAAAGGGAAGTGTGGATTCTAAATCTTGAGAAAGACAAATTGGTACACCAATCATGTGACATTAATACCCAACCTCACAATCAATTACTTTACATCAAGGTAGTGATTAAAAGTGGTTCAAAATATTTTTCTCTTCTTTGTTAAGCAACCCATGGATTCCATACCCACCATCAAACAAGTAGCATTCATTTTTGTGGGTCCAAAAGCTCTAATATTGTGGTAACTAAGCAATAAATAAAGTGTAAATTGCATCTTCACTTAGATGCACCCTCAAAAGGGACAACATTATTCTAAACAAACTTTAAGGAAGGATCATATCATTGTAGAAGCTACACAAAATTCCATACGTGTGTGGTAAATGCATTACCCATTGACTTATACTACTGGATGCAAGTTTACCATTCCAACAAATAGTTACAAACTCACGAAAATATTAATTTATTTTTATTAAAGTACACTCATTTTATTATAGTCACCCTCAAGGGATAATCTGTGAGATATACCCATTTTTTTCTAGTCCACATAATCCACCACTAAAAGAGGTTTAATGCAAAGAAATGGTAAACTATCCTCATTCTAAGTTAGTTATGTAAAAAATTGTTTTAAAAGTTCTAATTAAAGCAGTTTAATGTTTTAAATTTTAAATTTGTTATTTAATTAATATTCATAATGTGTTATGGTGTAAATGAGTAGACAAATCTTTAGATAAAGAAAATTTGAAAAATCAACTACTTTAAGAATGAGGCCAAATATCAGTGATGAAGAAAGTTGATGTAGTTTTTTCGATATGTAATTTGATGTTCAATACATTTTTATTTGGATTTAAACGTTTTCATTTAAATATTGTTGGATGTCCATAATTTTTTTTTTAATTTTTGAAATGTGTTTATTAATTATATTTTAGTTAGAAAGTAATTCTTTTGTTGGTTTGGACGCGCAACACCCACCCAAACACACATATGAATAAACACAAATACATAGATATAAACACACACCACATACACATACACAAAACAAATGAGTAGAGAAAGAAAGTTGAAAACCAGTTCATCTAAATGTATGAATGTTGGATATTGGGTTCACAAGAATAATAAGCAAGAAAAAAAAGAATAAGATTGAATGAAAACACTTTATTATCATTAGAAAGTTCTATAAACAGATATTCTTACTACATACAGTGTGTATCACATACGACATATACACATGTACATAGAATAATAGATCTCTATATATAAAACCTCGGAATAACAAAAAATTGCTAAGAAAATGATTAAGACAGCTACAGAAAAATGTTATCTATAATAAAAGTTAGATGATTAACTAGTTTTAACACTACTAAACTCTCTCTAGTAAATGATTATCTATTTTCTTTTATAAAGCAATATCATCACCTAACTGAGTTGTCTAGCAGATCGTCTACTGAACATAATTTAGAACTAATTATCATAATTCTCTACCTTGACTCCAAATCATGGTAGAAGATTGGTTTGCATCTTCAATTTGTTTAATCCTTCATCAAAAGATTTCACTTCAACATAAACTCTTTTTTTTTCTTCTTGTGAATGTTTGCGCATCATAGCCATTCGAGTTACGTATAAAATGTAATATATTGTTCTTCCGCTTTCCAAATTCTAACTTCCAGAGCTTATATTTCTTAGTTCCTCCATATTGGACAAGTAAAAATCTCCATCTCACAACAAAGAAGCTTACTGATAACTATTTAACATTTGCGAAATGTGCAATACTAATGTAAATTATAACTGAAATGTTATCGACCTATATTATACAAACATCTCTTTAATAAAAGGTGTTTTTCTCCCAGTTGAAGAAATTGGATAGATATTTTACTTGGAATAGCTCAACAAAGGACCAAGAGTTTAAAAACCTTAGGAGCACTGTGGTTTAGGAATTCATAATCTCCATACATAAAATAATGATAATGAAAATTACATTGCGTTTAATCCCGCATCAAGAATTTTCATACATATCATTAGAATTTTCATAAATAACAAATAATAAGTATTTTAATCTCTCATTTGTTAATGACTTAAATACAATATCATAATATCCAACTACACACATTTACTAACCACTGTTATATATTTTTATTTATATTTCATTTAAAATCAAACAATTAAAAAATTTAGTGGAAAAGGCAATAATAATTTTATAATTACTTATAAATTTATGCGTGTGAAATTAAAATTGGTTTTAACATTGTGAAACAATTTATTTGAATTTATGTTTTTAAAAAGGATTAATTTTATTTACAATAATATTTTGTTGAGTGATTTTGTTTGGATTATATTTTAAAATTAACTTTTTATGTGAATTTATATTTTAAAAATAAATTTTAAAATTTATTTAAAATTCATTAATTATAAAATGCATCCATAGATATTCACGGTACCCACCTTGGTTTTCAAACACATACTTGAGAAGTAGCAAAAACTAGTAACTAAGCAAATTCTTTAAACCGGACACGTACTCTTCTCATTGTGATTTCCAAATCGATCTAGAATGAACATAAGCTATAATACATTGATACTTTAATTTGGGTTACATATAGTCTAATATATTTTAGTGATATTCATGGATAATATTTAATCTATAAATCAATAATACTTCTTGTGTAATATAATTTATATTTATTTTTTATTTTGATAATATCAAATAAATATGATTTTAATTTGGATTTGCTTCTTTCTACTATTTTCAGAATAAGCTTTTCCCGATATCAGATAGACATTGTTTTAGCAAGCCACCCACTGGGTTGTCGGTAATGGAAAGAAGATTTGGTTTTGGACAAGGCAAATTCTTCCTCATCCCATCTTTTCCTTCTACAGTCCCATATTTCTGAAAATACTAGAGAGAAGATGAAGAAGGTACGCTCAGGAAGATGAAAAAGATGAAGAGTGATGTAGGAGGATTTATTTATTTTTTCATTAAGGATAAAACAGTATTTTCAAGTTTCTTATGAGGGGTGTAGGATGAAACCATGGGGCTGCAGGAAGAATTTTCCTTTGGACAATGGCTCACAACAAGTACTGTTTTAGGAGTGATTCTTCCTACACCTCCATATTGACTTCCTGCACCTCTATAATTTTAACGTATTTCCATTCTAATCTTGATAAAAAAACAAAAATAGTCTTCACTGATGATAACTGGAATTTTTTTCTTTTTTTCTCTTTGCAGGTTGCACAAACCATAATACAACAATTTATAAATATATTGCGGATTGTACAACCCGCAATACAAAATTTTTTCTAAATGTATTGCGGTTTGTACAACCCGCAATGCATCTAAAAAAATAAAATTTTGTATTGCGGGTTATACAACCCGCAATGTATTTAAAAAAAAAAAGTCTATTGCTGGTTGTACAACCTGTAATGTATTTAAAAAAAAATTTGTATTACGGGTTGTACAACCCGCAATGTAAAAGGTACAACAAATATAATTGTTGGTTGTATAATCCGGAATATATTTATTTTTTTAATTGTATCGTCGTTTGTACAACCCGTAAAGAGAAAAAAAAAATCTTAATTACTATTAATGAAAGAAGGCTATTTTCGTCGTTTTCTTAAAACTAAATTGAGAATATGTTAAAATGAAGGAAGACTATTTTTGTCTTTTTATCAAGGCTAAAATGAAAATATGTTAAAATGAAAGAAGACTATTTTTGTCTTTTTATCTAGACTAAAATGGAAATATATTAAAATTATGGAGGTGCAGAATGCCACTATGTACAGGAAGAATCAGTCTTGTTTTAGCATAGATGGTTCCTGCAGATTTACAAATGGTGTGATATTTTTATGTTTCAAAGTTGTTTTAAATTTGAGAACCAATGAAGTGAAAGAAAATCTATAGTACCAGTACAGTAATTAAAATAAATTGTGACCAAGTTGATACTTTATTTATCAGATTATGGCCTTTTTCGCAAATTATTTCACTTTTAGAAACATTTGATGTTGTTCTCTATCATAATTAGAGCTTCACTTAACTAATGAATATAAAAAGTTTGCATTAAAGATAAATATAGATTATTTAGGTGAAGCTTCAATTTTATTAAAATAAAAACACACAAGTAAAAAGCAATGTCTATCATGAAGCCATCCCAAAACTCATTAGATAATCAACACAATCCATGAGTAACATGGCCATGAAACAATTTTATTGAACACATTATCCAATGCTTTCTAAATAAGATCATTATCACAACTGTGTGTCGCCCACGCCTTATTTCATGTCAGATTTTAGAACTCCAATTTACATCACAGCTTCGAAGGAGACTGATACCAGCCCCACTGTTCATCAGATATGTACTTGGTCACTTGCTTCACACTTAAATAGTTCTCTAGACCCCTGAAATAATAATAAAAAAATTATAGAACCAGATTCTTAGATGATAAAACAGCCTAATCAATATTTCTATTTGAGAAATCCTCATAAGCAGTACACTAAATATACAACTCTCATTCCCCATTTGGCATGTCCTATTCACAACTAGAGTAATCCAAGCAAAGTCCAACTGACAAAGAAAGTGTATTGAAAAGAGTTTCAGAGAATATGTTATGATATGAGCATTTTGTGTTGGTTTTTCACATTTGAAAAGCACTAAAACTAACTTCCACATTTGCTGATTTAGGAAATAAGGGACATACCATTCTCCCAATTCACGACCAAAACCACTACGTTTTATGCCTCCCCATGGGGCTTGAATGAAGCTTGGTTGAGCACAATTTATCCACACAATTCCAGCTTTAATAGCCTGCACAAAAGTAATATAAAGTATACACCATTCAATTACACAATTCGTATCTTTTGTATGTTTTATGATAGCAAAAAACCAATCTCACCTGAGATATCCGTTCACATCTTTCTAGATCTTTTGACATTACCGCAGATCCTAAGCCATATCTGTGAAATAACAAAGTATATACAACAGTGATTAACATCTATGAACAAGAAAAAGTAGTTTACAGGTGAAACTGATATACAGTTTCCAGAAAAATAGTCCACTCACTGGGTGTCATTTGCTAGTTCAATAGCTTCTTCCTCGGTACTGAATGTTTTCACGGAGAGTACTGGTCCAAAAACTTCTTCTCTCCAAATTTGCATCGAGGTAGTCACATCAGTGACGATGGTTGGTTCAACAAAGTATCCCTTTTTCAAATGCTGCCATAAAATTTGACATGTCGATCATTTCTGGAGACAAATGAAGAAACACAAAACCAGACACAAATACAAGAGTGCATAATCAATCATACCTCTGGACGAGACCCTCCCGTCAAAATTGTTGCACCTTCACTCTTAGCGGTAGAGATAAAATTCAATACCTTTTTGTACTGAATAATATAAACCACGTATTAGATATATCATCATCTTGGTTGGTAATAAACAAGTGCATAAACAATGTCAGGAAAAGCCTACTTTCTTCATATAACCTAGATTACTATATACTACATCCGATGCGACTTGATGATTATCACTGATATTACGGTAGTGTACATTTTCATTTTGGATAATGGAGAATGCATCTGAATAAACAATATCAGAAATTCAGAAGTCTATGTTAGCAATAGATTTCAGGATTACTATCTTAAACCCAAAACTAATCGTATTAGGGGAAGAAATGGAACAAGGAGTAATAACCAAAACTTCACATATCTTTCTTAAAAGCAGAAAGAGGAGGTAGTAAAAAGTTAAAATATAATAAATGCAGAAGTTATAAACATTAAACATACCTGTCCTTCACTAACAATAGGGCCTAGCCTGCAACCTTCTTCCAAGGGATCTGAAATTTTGATGTTTTTGGCCCATTTCACAAGTCTATTCACAAATTCTGTTGCTATACTTTCCTGAAACAGTAAAAGCAACTAACTGACAAGTGTTCAAAACTCAGCTAATGCCATTGCTACAATGTTTACAGATAAAATGTTATCACTATCAGATTATATCTGAACCTTCCCATTTATGCAGCAAAATAAGAAAAGTAAGCTACAAATACTTGTTTGTGAACAGGGAATTGTGTTACGGTTGAAATGTGCGAATCAAAATCTGCCTATTAGACTTACATGCACAATAAGGCGAGATGTTGCACTGCAAATCTGACCATTTGTAAAGAAGCAGCCAAAGATTGTCCATTCAGCAGCTGTTAAGAAAAATACAAAAATAAATCTTAGATGGTGTACGACTCAGTTTGATTTTGTAATCGGTTCAAGGTACCCAAAGTTTACTCATCCACAAGCAAACAATCAGTTTCACAGGAAATATGATTCCACAATGGAAGAAACCATAGGCTGTCCATAACAAAATAAAAGGCACGTACTCTTGTCAAGGTCAACATCCTCAAAAACAATGATTGGGCTTTTTCCACCAAGCTCTAGAGAAACAGGCTGCCCACAAGAAACCACAAATTTGAGATTACATGATCTCACAAGAAAAGAGAATATGAAAGGAACAACAGAAAAAAAAATGATTTTCTATCATTTCTTCTGTACGCATGTTCCTTAGTCTCCTCCAGCTTTCAAAACAGAAGCACAATATGAATTTTTGCACATAATTTTCAGATAAAACCGCTCACAAATACCTTGGTTAGCTGTGCTGCAGCTGTCATAATCTTGCTCCCAGTAAAAGAGCTTCCAGTAAAGGCAATCTGTTGAAAAATTAAATATCAGCCACAATTCCACAGTAGCTTCGTCAAAATCATAGATAGCACTTTAACAACACTTGCAATAAATAGAATTAGAATTTGATTCTACTGATAAATAGAAGCTGTTGAACCTTGTCTACATCAGGATGAGATGCCAAAGGAGCACCAGCTTCATTGCCTAATCCAGTAACAACATTGAATACCCCTGGAGGAAGGTTCACTTCTCTGCATATTTCAGCGAGCTCCAAACAGGTCCTAAAATTGTAAATGGTATGACAGCATAAGAAGCCAACATAACAGAAAATCAAATTTGCAGTAGTTAATTTTAACATACACAGATGCCAATTCGGATGGCTTTAATATTGCAGCACAACCAGCAGCCAGAGCAGGAGCAACTTTCCATGTAGCCATTAAGAGAGGATAGTTCCTAACACATAACATAAACCACATCACTATTAGCTATTCAAGACATTCAATTAAACAATTGACATCGTTGATAATGTGAATGCATAAAAAAAGGCTAATTATACAAACTATATTTCACTTCCTCAATGAATGGACGTTCAGTTTATATAGAATGCATAAGCCAGCAAATAATATTGAAAAAATGCATAACTAGTTAAAATGAAGAAAGAGAAGCTAATCAGATACCATGGAGTAATTAATGCAACAACCCCAATGGGCTCCTTGAGAATATAACTCTTGAAGGTCTCCATAGGGAGGGATACAGGAGCCTTTTGCTTTGCATCCAACCCTTCTGCAAGCTCAGCATAGTAGTTAAAACAACCAATAACATCATCCTACAAGATATTATCACATACCCAAATCAGCAAAAACATTAGTTATTATTTTTTCCAATGCAAATAAACGTCACCACTTACCAGGTCTGCCAGTGCTTCATCCAGAGGTTTTCCACTGTCAATTGCTTCAAGCTTTCCTAGTTCATCCTTTTTCTCCGTTATCTTTGAGAAGGACACACACAGTAAGGTGTCAACACATGCACATCTAAGTCAATATCTATTGATCACTTTACTTTTAAACCCCTAAGTCAGAGACATTTATTTCTCAAAATCTTGATTATTTGTGTTAACTTTTTGAAAATTAAACAAATACAACATATAATTATATTTTTTTATATAATATCACATTCTGTGTATATGATGCATATAATAAAAACTTTTTATCTAACAGTAAATCTTAAAATAAACTTATCAACAAAAAGTTAACATGGTTGTTGATGTAACTTGTAACTTTGACGTTTTCCACATCTGTGTACTTGTCTGACAAATAAAAACACATGATTAATTGATTAAAGCAAAAGAATTAGAACCTTTGAAGCGATGGCTCGAAGATAACCAGCACGAACAGAACCAGAAGCTGATGACCAATCTCTGCCTTTGTTCCGGGACAAGGCTCTTTTAGCAGCATCCACAGCAAGGTCCACATCTTCCTTGGTACCAGCAGGGATATCCCCTGAACACCAATTATATCAAGCCACAAGTGCTTATTACCTACTAGTACTATGTAACTATGCACGTGTAATAACCATAAACATTAAAAACTCCCATGATGTTGGAAAAGTTTAGACACAACAAGTTGTGAGAAAAAATAAAGAAGAGGAAACCTATGATGTCTTCAGTTGCGGGATTGATGATCGGAATCCGGTTGTTGAGGAGGGGGGCTTTCCACTCTCCATCAATGAATAGTTGCCTACTGGGTACTGAGATCGCCATTTTGCTTTTTCTCTTCTCACTTCTCACTCACTCTCTGCTATGTATTCTGGGGTTGGAGCAATGATAAGATCATGCTCCATGAGGTGATGATATATATTATATAATAATAGGATTGAAGCTGCATCTGTTGTGGGTGATGAGTCACCATAGATCATGTTCATTTTTATTTTTTCTTGTTCCTTTCGAGTTTTGTAACTTTGTCGGTGCCAATTTTTCTCGTTGACTTCGTACTTCCTTATGCTCTTGGTTTGGTTTGGCTTGATTTTACTGTTTGTAAAGTTGTTCTGTCCTCTTTCGGAAGTTTAGAATCATGCATCTCACCACAAACAGTAACCAGATTTTATAAGCTTGTAACAGTTACGTATCATGTAGTTTCAACCTATGGCAGTTTTTTTGTTCATTCTTCCAACTGGGCATAATTCTACCCGTGATAATTTTATTTGATAATTGACATTCCTGGATGAAAGATAATAATTTACAAGAATAATAATAAAAATAATTTATAATATAAAAGTATTAAGAATGCGAAAAAGCATTAAAGGTGGTTGATTGTGAATGGCATTATGATAGGCCCACACTGAGAGAATAGGAGGAGTGGGCAACCATATCTCCTGTGAGGCGGTCACACAATAAGTGAAAGTTGCGTGTGTATATAACATTTTCCATAACATGCCATAACTTTTCCCCACGCACAACTTCCAATTAAACACGGGAACCTAAAATATGTAAAGCTTTATTAAACTACTTTATTTTTATTTTTAGTCTGCATGTTCTATCGCTTTGGTTGCATATTTCTTGTTACACAATGATATTTTTAACTTCTGATAAATATGTGATTTTCAGAAAATAAAAATAGATTCAGATTATTGAAAGAGATATATATATTTTTTTTAGCTACAACAAATATTCCTTATATATTTTTTAAAGAAAGACGAACAGAAAGATAAAATTACGTAACGCTGAAAGTGAAGAGAGTGAAATCTCCACGTTTTAAATTGAGATCTTTAATTTATAGTTTGAATTAAAAAAAAAATTATTATGCCACTGCACATGCATGGCATGTGAACTTTTTTTGCTTTTAGTTTTTATAGGAAAAAAAATCTTTGTCGGTTTTAATTCTTCAAAAAATATCATTTTCTATTCTAAGTTTTTGTTGTATGACTTTACTTCTGCATGTGACCTTTAGTAACACGTTCTAAATGCCACGGATATGGTAAATATTGTATTCTTCGTGACATTTTTATGACAAATTTTACCTTTTTTTTTAACTTACTTTTCTTATTTTAATTTAGTCCGCCCAAGATATTAATGAGGTATAGGTGGCTCACATTTAATTTGCTTTTTTAGACTGAATGACTCATTTTGTTCTTAATTTATTTATTTATTTTGAATGTTATCTTAAAATTATTAAAAGTTGTAATTTGGTTCTATTTTTTAACATGTACCGTTTCTTAACACCATTTAGTATTTAATAGAATAATTTGTAATTTAATTTTAACATTTAAATATTGAAATTAAAGTGAGTGAGGGATGAAAATAATGTCGTCTTCATTTCCATTTCCATCTGAATGTCCTTAATCTTCCTGCGCCGCCTTCATCTTCATCAGCTCCATGATCATGTATTGGATAAGGGACATTCTTGAAGTGGTGGGAGAAGGTCTTTGGGGGCTGCTTCTTCCTGCACGCACCAGCCACCTCTAAATTTTTTAAAAATTCTATAAAGTATATCTGAATTAGTAGTGTGGAGACAAAATTACTCTTCAAAACCCTAAACCCTCATTATAACGTTTTCACTCACTGTTTTCAATCCATCGTCGTCACCTCCCACACACCTACAGTCATTTTAATTTGCTGTTGACGCCATCACTTTGTTTCCGTCGTTCATTAACATCTTAATATTTGTCATGCATTTGAGGTATGAATAATTTATTCAACATTTTGTGGTTGATTTAGATAGTTTTTTTTTTTTTTTTTTTTTTTAAGTTTTTTATTTTTTTTTTTTTTTTTTTTTTTTTTTTTTTTTTTTTTTTTTCAGGTTTTTGCAATTTAAGAATGTCACTGTGCACGTTTAATTTTCGTTGTTATATAGTTCCCGAATGGAGTATTTAGGAACTGTATATTTCATTTTAGAAATCTTACTGAAAGTGTAATTCGAAATAGAAGTACACCCCACTCCACTTACCTCAAATGATACTACGCCGCCACCATTGTTTCGCACATGCAAACTGTTAGCCGTCGCTGATAACCCACCCTGTGATACGAATAATAATATAATTGGATCCAAAAATAAAAATTTACAGACGATGAAAAAAGTGAAGAGGAGCACTAAAATGGGCTAATAATCCAAGTGGCTAGAGAATTATACATACTGAAGGGCAGGAAAAAAGACAGTGTGTGGAATGTGAGTTCTTCTCTCCTTTGTTATTGAGTTCTTCATTCTCTCATCTGTTATTTTAATTTCTTCCAATATCATTGCTTATTGTGATTCTCATTTCCAAGTGATATCAGAGATTCAGAAAAAGAATCAAATACTGATTGCTATAATACTTTTCGTTATTTCTTAGTTATTATTATAGAAATTGGTTTTATTCAAAGAACATATATGAACAATATTATACACATACTGTTTGTTGGTAATCTTATTGATTTTATGCAAATGGATCAATGATTTGAGAAGATTGATCAACAATTGCAGGAGTTGCATAAGCTATTCCTGAAATCTCAAAAGGACTCTCCAACACAGCCTTCTACTTCAATTGTTTTCCATCCTCGCTTTATGAAGTTGGATTTTCCATGATTCACTGTGATGACGCAATGACTTGGTTGTACAAGACTGAAAAGTATTTCCCATTATACAACACTCCCAATGAGCAGAAAGTGGCCATTGCTTCTATTCATTTTGAAGGAAAAGTCTTACCATGGTTTCAACTACTAGAAAAAGTACACCAAATAGCTGATTGGCCATCGTTGTCCACTGCCATTCAAATCCAGTTTAGCCTATCTCAATTTGATAATCCTCATTGAGATTTGTTCAAGTTAAAGCAATCCTCTATAGTGGTAGACTATTATGCTTCCTTCACCGAGTTAGCTAATCAATCATATGGGTTATATGATTCTATATTGCTTGATTGTTTTATTAGTGGATTAATACTTGAATTGAAGCATGAAGTGATATCTCGAACCCCTCACTCATTACTCCAGGCTATGCTATGTCATTTGCTAAACTCTTTGAGGAAAAATTTCACCCATCATCCCTAGCTCTTAAACACAAAATTGCTTACTTCCCAGCCAAATCACTTACACAAAATACTTCTAAACTTTCATTAACAACAAACGCAAACCCACCTATAAACACAAACCCACCACCATTACTTCCCACACCACCAAAACCCAACAACTTAAAGCGTTTAACCCCAGCTGACCTTCGATTCCGTTGAGAAAATGGGGTTTATTTTACTTGTGATGAGAAGTATTCCCCTACTCATCGGTGTGTTAATAAACACTATTTCTTACTCCAATGTGAGGATGAAATACTCCCGGAGCCAGACCTAAATGTACAGAGCCACCAGATTATCCAAAAATCATTCTGGTGAATTTGATCAGACACCTCATTTATCATACAATGCCATGAAAAGTACCATGGTGAGAGGCACGATTAGATTCATAGGATTTATCCAGGGCCATAAGATTCAAATCCCTATTGATGGAGGGAGTTCTGATAATTTCATCCAACCTAGAGTGGCTAAATTTCTACACCTACGCATTTATCAGACCCCACGATTAAAAGTGTGTTGACAATGGAGAGCAATTGGAATGTGAAGGTGAAGTCCAGAATATCCCAGTCCAAATTCAGGGTCATTCTTTGTATATTTCAGTCTATATTCTACGTATCGCTGCAGCTGAATTGGTTCTTGGAGGTCAATGGTTGGCAACTTTGAATACTCATTTAGTGAATTATAAAGAACGCTTCTTCACTTTTTACATCAATGGAGAACTTATCACTTTACATGGAGAAACCTCAAATCTGCCTAGCCTAGCTCAGTTTCATCAACTCACCCGCTTACAAGCCACAGACTCTATAGCGAAATTATATGTCATTCAAATTCAAACACCTGAAGTGTCAACCCACCATTTGTTGGAACTACCAACATCCATAGAGCCTGAATTGGCTATGACTATACAACAATACAAGAATGTTTTTGAGAAGCCTCATGAGTTACCACCAATACGGTTTCATGACCATACAATCCCATTGATGCCTGACAGTACCCCTGTGAAAGTTTGACCTTATCATTATCCTCATAGTCAGAAAACTGAGATTGAACATATTAATGTTGAAATATTATCGGAGGGTATCATATAACCTAATTCAAGTCCATTATCCTCACCCGTGCTACTTGTCAAAAAGAAAAAGATGAAACATGACATTTTTGCACCGATTATAGGACCCTTAATGTAGTCCCTATTAAGGATTCTTTTCCTATGTCTACAATGGATGAATTACTTGATGAATTGTTTGGAATATTTCTCAAAGTTAAATTTACATTCAGTGTATCATCAAATGACTCCGGAGGATTGCTACAAGACAACTTTTGACACTCACCAAGGATTGTATGAATGGCTAGTAATGCCTTTTGGCTTGAGTAATACACCTGCCACTTTTCAAGCCCTAATGAATTCAGTTTTTTTGCAGAATTTTTACACAAATTTGTCCTTGTTTTCTTTGATCACATTTTAATTTACAATACAACATGAAATACACATATCCAGCACCTTTCTTTGGTCTTAAGCACCATGTAAAGACATTTCTTATTTGCCAAACTCTTCAAATACTCTTTTGGCCAAACCCAAATTGATTATTTGGGACGTGTTGTATTACGGAATTGAGTCAAGGTTGATGACACCAAGATACAAACAATTAAACAATGGGTTGTACCAACTTCAATTAAGAAAGTATGAGCTTTTTTCCACATTATGTTTGAAGCAAAGCAAAGATTATCTTATATATATATATATATATATATATATATATATATATATATATATATATATATATATATATATATATATGTATATATATATATTAAGTTTTTGTTTTTTCTCTTTGTTTCTTGTGAACTATAATAAAATAAATTAATAGATGTTCTTAATTTTCACACTTATTATGACTGAAATATCAACTTATTTGTGAATTATAATAAAATAAATTAATAGATGTTCTTAATTTTCACACTTATTATGACTGAAATATCAACTTATTTCTCAAGAAACAGATGGAGTACTAATATTGTAGAAAAATTTAGTTACATTTAGAAGAATTGCTCAATATACCCTTACCTTCACTCAAAGTTGTGATATTCCATTGGTTTTAAATGAATTAGTATTTGTAACATTTTTCTTGCCCTTGATAACATATAATAATTCTATTATTCTCTTTTTCTCACCTACTTTATGATGTGAAATAACTATTAAGGAGCCTATTGTATAATTAGTATAATAGAGAACCATGTAAAATATAAAGTAAAAATGTAATATGTACACTTTTTTGTGCAAGATAAGACAAATATGAAAAGGAAATGTAAATACCTATTAACTTAAATGGATGTATAAGAGATTCAATAATATTATACTAATATACGAAGACAAAGTAAACTATTGTCTTATATCCTATTTGTTATATTTTTCAACCCGCGATAATATATCAAAATAGTTTATCAGATAAAAGATAATATTAATCTATGAAAATCATTATTGTAATTCAAAATTTATAGGCTATATTCTATATAAATAGTGTGATATGAACTTTCGTATTTATTTATATTACCTCTTAACCTTCAAACTAATAAAAATTCTCTTAAATGTAGAAATAATATCCATTAGACAAAATATGACTATCATCTAACCTTAATTTATTTAAACAAACAAGAAAACGAATATCTTTCAATCTAATACTCAATGTTATGAATCATAAACTAAAAATGTATATTTATCTTGAAATATATAACTTACACAATAATAAAAAGAATCTACTTGATAATATTACAGTAAATGAACTTGATTCTTCTATACTATAAAGAAAAGTATCATATTAGTGAAGAAATAACATTTAATCGGTTACATGATTTGTTCTAATAGGTTAATGTCAACTTGGATAATAACAATTCTTTGAAAGAAAAATCCCACGATAGGATCATTACCCCCTAATTTTTAGGGGATTGGTGCTTAATCATGGGAAGTTAAAAATACGTTCCAAAATCCGTGCATCTGTTCCTCTATTTTGTTTGTTCGGTTCTCTTCCGTAATGATTATTGATTATTGATATTATCATGGAGAATGATTATTGATATTATCATGCATACTCATTCACCAATTAAGTCCTAATGGTATAATTATTATCGGATTTCAATAATTTTCCACCACCTTTGTTTCCAAAATTCCGCGGACTGAACGGTTCTTACGTTGTTACGTTGTCGCCAACCATGGTGCGATGACTTCTAGATACAAACTATAATTCCTTATCTAAATCTCAACGGCCACACCCTATCATCTTACATATACTTCATTAGATCAACAATACAAAGAGGTAATCTCGTTTTGCACTGAAAATAATAGAAGAGGAATTTTCCAGATTTATAATACTTCATGTGTTATCATCTATGAACTGTACCAAATACAAATTGATTTAATTCAGATTCATTCCTAATGAATGTAAAATTGTATTTTAAAAAACATCAGTGCATTTTATTTAAAAATCAAGCGTAATTAAAATGTATAGATGACGTTTTTATTATAATTAACTTATATTAACTAAATAATTAAAAATGCATAATTATATCATAAACTCCGTACATTACAATTGATAACTAAAAGATTAGATTAACGTAATTCAAAGAATTTGTAAATCAAAACCAACTTATGTATTCAATTTGAGTAATTTTAATTTAAATTGAAGGCGGTTATGTTGAGAAAATTTAATTACATTTAATTAGTTGAATTCTATTAGGATAAAATTTCAAACCGATTTGTTCGATTTAGATCATGAATGGATGTAACGGCTTCCAAAATACTGTCAATTAAAAAAAAAAAAAAAAAACAGTATCTCAGTGGATTCAGACAATTTTGCGCTAAAATGAAGTATGAGAGGATTGGGAAAAGAGGATGCTTGATCTCAACTCCCAAACCGTGAACACAATCAAAGGTATGAATTTGAAGATTGTAATGAATGGCAGAGTGTAGTTTTTTCTGACTATGAATGATTCTTGAGCGTTAGGAGTGGAATTGAAGTGAAAGGGAGAAACACTATGAACATAAAAAGAATAAAAGATTGATTATTTAATAAAAAAAAGTATACAATCCAACTAATCCACCAAACCCAAAACACAACACAAAGACTATATCCATGAATTTACAATCTAATAGCTCAACAAGAAACAGAAGAAAGCTAATGTTTCTGAGTGGTTTTATGATACTTGGTCTTTATCCATTGGAGCCCAACGGAGGTACCCTCCTTCAACTTCTTCACGCCGTTCGATGCCACAGCCTTCGTCTTCCCGAGAGTCTTGTTGTTGCTTTTCTTCTTCGATTGGTCGGAGCCACTCACTGGATCGGGCCCGTTATCCCACTGGTCGGCCCAAGATGTTCCGTAGGATGCCATTTCTTGACAAAATCAAAAGCTGAAATCAGGAACAAAGACTTAGGAGGCGTATGGTTGAGTTTTGGAAATGGAGAATTTGTGAAACCTTGAATGCGTTTTTGTAGTTGTAGAAGTTGGAAAAAAGAATCAAGGAAAGCCTCAAGCATGGATTATGCTTATGTTTTTACGTGGACTTTCGCACGCGTAACCGCTTCCGCAAGGAAACTCCCTTTCCCATTGCTTCTCTGCTGGAACCTTCTAGAACACTGTGGATTTGTCTAAGTGCGTATTATTTTAGTTCGCATTACGACGCCTGCGCTTACGTACCACTCCCACCCTTGACTTTTCTTAATCCCTCTTACACACCTATTTTTTACGTACTCTTTTACAATTAACTAAATTAATAAATTTAAGAAAAAACAGAAGCATTGAGATTTATAATTTTTTTAAGTTTGAATTGATAACTTTCTTGGCGTGTGGTTCAGTGGGATTCCCAGCACCACCCTGGTCCTTACACTTTCATTGATTCCGCGGTTTATGAATAGGAGCTGATGTGAAGAATTATTCCGAGTTATTTCTGAGAAAGGTCAGGTGGTCCTTACATGCTTTCTTTTTTGTTCCTCCATTAATTAAGTATATTATACACATGTTATGTTCTCAGAAGAAATAGTGTTTTAAAGTATTGTTTATATACGTAATTATTGTAAGTCACCATAATAAATTACGCAATCTTATTATTTGAGTTATTATTGTTTATATTTTCATAACTTTTCTATACATTTCGTAATTGACAAAAATGCCATTTCACCTTTATTTATTATTTGTGTAAAAGCTTATGTGATGGTGGTAGTTGATGAATGTGCTCGGTCACATCAACAAATAGTATTGGTTGAATCTTGCACGTAGGTCAGTCGTTACGACTTAATTTAAAAACACTCTAATACTAATACTAGTTTTTACTTTCTAGAGTTGGTTATCTGATAGTTGTTTGGATAGTTTAATTTGGATTTTTTTTGTTTCAAATTATATGTTCTTTTGTAAAAGAAAAATATTGCATTTCAGACAGTATATGTAGTCTCAAGTTTGAAAGTTTCGAATGATCTATAGTAGCCCATTAATTATAGATTGTGTCGAATGATTTTTTATGCAAATTTTATATTACATGTAAGTTGCTTCTAGATCACTTAATCCCGAAGTTAATTGATCTATTTTGGACAAATAAATCCAAAAGTTGGTATGTCAATTATGAATCAACCTATCTACGTAGCTATTTGATATTTGGGGGTGACTTATTTAAATGAATAGAAAGGTTGATTTTAAGTTTGGACTTATCATTTACGTATTGTAGTTAAATATGAAACAAACATAGAAAGACATGTATCATTAAGTTGTGAAACAAGTGATAAATACGAAGTACTGTAAAAATAATTTATGATTTATTATTCGAATAAGAAAATATGATTGTTAAACAATTTGAAAAAATTGTGACCAAAAGGATTGTTAAGTTACTTTATAGAGATCATAATTATTATAAATAGGAGTTCATCCATATGTTAGAAGATACATTATTATGTCATTTTTGTAATGATAAAATAACAATTAATAAAGAAATTCATACTTATTTATATTATATACTCAACTAGGCAAACTAGGTATATTTATAATTCAGTATGTAATCAACATATGCTAATAAAGTTCAGTTATTTAACATACATATATTGTATTTAATGCTTATAAAGCTTGAATATTTGATATTTAATGTTTATAAAAGCTTTCTTATCTATCACACCTAAATGATATTTAATACTCATAAAAATACATTTTATTGTTGATACATCTCTTAAAATATATATTCTCTTATTGTGTTCTTACTGATTTGAAGGTTGGAGAGATTTACTGGAAGTGACTCTTCGTTCATGACCCCACATCGCCCAAATATTCACCCTCTTTCAACACAACTCCATTAAGAACAATATATAACATATGCTAATAATAAAATTTATTATAAAGAGACATTTACGAAACATAATATTTATTGTATATTAAAGTTCTCAAATCAACTCTACAATACTAAAGATGAACTATAGTTGGAAGTACTTTATACAACTATATAATTGTACATATAAAGAAAACGCAAAATCTTTCCAAAAAAATTACTAATGGACTTTGGAAGTTGCATCTTCACACTTTAAATTGTATAATTTGGTTCTCAACTTGTTCATCTATAATTACTATATAACCTAAAGTAAATAAATCTATCATAAAATATTTCATAACATGATACTTCAAAAGAAATTAAATAATTAACTTAATCTAATAAAAGAAATAGTAATGTGTGTTTGTGTGTAGAAACCCAAAGTTGAATATATTATATTCATTTTCATTAATAAAATTATTGGTCCAATGTAAAACAGCCCATGTTGTTTGAGTCTTCTAAATTGAAAATGCAGTACCGCGTAAAAGTGCAAAAACTATCTCTTCGACCATAGTGGACAAAGCACGGCGACAAAAGTGACAGTAGCAAAATAAAACACAATGACAAAAGGAGTCCTAATGGTGGCTTGTGGAGTGGAGGACAGAAACATTTGGTTGCTTTTATTATTGCTAAGGGTATTTTCATCATTTTGCACCCTTCATGGGTATAAGAAACAGAAACCATTGATTATCACTTTTTTTACCACACTAACATATTTTTGTTTTTTATTTTTTAATATATTTTCTTAGATTTCAGTTTCTGAAATAATACTTTCTTTTTGTTCTGTAAAATTATTGTGATTATTTATGAAATTTTATGTGTTATTTAATATTTTCAACTAAATTATATCCTATGTTCGTCAGTAAGATATAAGTTCTATACAATAGATTATACAAGATGTAGGTTGTTTTGTGTGCAGAAGACACTAACACATACGTTCTTTTTACTTATTTTGATGAACAAAACTCTCATAAGACGATGTGTATGCACGTAATGTTTTAAGCTACTCTTGTACGTAACAAAAATGTTATGAGCTTATTTTGTATTGTAGAATGTTCTCATCTTCATGTTTATTAAGATCTCATAAAGATCAAGTGAATATCAACAATTTCTTGAAAGATATGATAAAATTACTTCAATCTAACAATTCTAAAAAGACTACCTGTTTGGTATGTATGGTTCTTTGCTTTTCTTATGTTTGGTGAAAAGCTATCTGATCAAGATTTGATAAGTCATATCAACTATCATGATGTTGCTCAAAGAAAGAATAAACATTTAATGTTGCATAGAAAACATTTAATGTATCTCTACATTCATGCAAAAACAAAGGAAGTTGTGAGAATGAAGATTTGAAGTGAAGACCCTCAATAGGTAAAAAAGGATTTGCAATGATTCTTTTTTCAACTTTGTATTTAAAGAGGTCTTTTAAGTTGACGAAAAAAAAAATAAGTGATCAATGCAAAAATACTATTAGTTTCATTGTTCTAAAGTACCGAGATCTAACACTATTCATGTTCAAATAACAACTTAGTATAATGATTAAACCTAGTATTTGTCATGAGACACTACTTTTCTATCTAGGAAGAAAACAATTTGTGATCATTTGGATCACTCCAATCTTACGTCAAACACATAGCCAGGACTGTTTTCCAAACAACATATGAAGTTGCAAAATGGGAGGAGAGATAGAAAAGAAGTTGGAATTACATATGAAGTCCAAAAATGACCTAGTAGAGGTGGATAATGAAATTGGTTTGGGAGAAAGTGTCTCCACAATGAAACTTGGCAAACAATAAAAGTACATTTCACATTCACCCACATTATGGGGAGTTCCTGAGGTTACATGGGATCCTCCTAGCAGAATATAGGAAAACCATGAGTAAAATAAAGGCAACCTTTGCACCAAAGTTTCTCTCATTTTACCTTAACATCAATTTTCTTGTGCCGAAATGCCATTTCAGACATCAAATCATAGACAATGGGATTCTGTTCAATACCTTCCATAGAAATTCCAACTCCAACCTTCATTAAATCAAATAGGCAATGATAAGTATAAAAAATTATCAGCAGAGTGACTTTTCAAAATAATTTTTTGCTTTCAATTCTTCTGGGCACTCTCAACCATTATATTCCAATCAATACTGTGGATAGATTCCTTTTACTGCAGAAAATTTAACTTTAGTGGAGTATATGCTTTGCCCAACGCATAAATTAAGTAAATGTTGAATCTTCTTCTGGCATAGGACAACTAGTTTCTGAAGCATGTTTCAACTCTTCTAGTTTCTCTTTTATTCTGCTTCACGTTCTTTAGTAGAAACCCCGATGATGGAAAATTTTGTCTCAATATCTTTGTGCACTTGTCTTATTACGTAACCTTTAAGGCATATACAACAAAAAGTTGACTTGGACCTTGAATTTGTTTCCTAAGTTTGATACATCTCACATGACATGGTTAGATTCCAAGAACTTAGAACAATAGTTAGAGATGGAGAGCACATGTTTAAGGGGGTTTTGGAGGAAAATGTCAAGGTATCAGACAGATAAATGAGTATATATGGATAGCGTTTAATATTTTTAAAAATGTTTTTCAAAATTCAAATAATGGGAGAAAGAATGTCTGGTAGAAAGAAGTGGTGAGTGAAAGCCAATAGTCAGGCAGAAAATGACTTGTATTCCCATCCATTATTGCAGGGTTAAAAGTCAATGAAAAACATGGGAATGGTACTTTTGGAGAAATCAAAAATGCCCTGAATATGTTGTGAAAACTTGTTCAAAACATTCCTTGGAATAATTGCAATCATAGAGCTTAGGAACCTGGTAGGATAGTAATGTCTTTTCGTTTTTCTTTAGGCATAGCATTAAATACAAGTGTCATCATAGTTGTGGTTCATCAATCAGGCTTATAGGTGCACGTCTCCTTAAAACTCAAAGGACATCATATCCTGTTCAAGACAGGTCATATAGGAAAAAAATCTCTAATATGTTATTGAAAAGTGCCAAATTATTGTTTACTGAGTTATATTACGGTTGACAAGAAAACTGCTCAAGTTTGGTAACTTGATTATGTGGCATTTTACTCGTATCTGAATACCTGAGTTATTTGAATAATTTGATACTTTTATCATTATATATTAAAGATGAATTACTATGGAATCCCACAGCTACACCATTTTTATTTTTTTTATGTAAAATTGGTTTTAAAATTAGTTCAAAATGATGTGATTTACATTTAAGTACAAAGTGCTTTTGTTTAATGTTTGGATGGATATGATTATAATAACTTTTAAATTTGTAATTAATAAGATGGTTTAAGTCCATATCTCTTTTCATGACCAAAAGAAACAGTTCATACCTCTTTCTCTCTCTCCATAATATATATATATATATATATATATATTCTTTCGTTATTTTTTAGATTTATGTTAAATAGCTCAACGATTAATCTTAATAAAGTCTTTTAATGTTTACTCATTTATTAAATTAAAAATATCACATTTATACTTATTCTCTTAATGTTTCAAATATTAATTAAATATTTTTTATAAAAAATAAAAGTCACATCAAAGTAAACATAATATTACGAAAAATTCAATTTAAAAAATACATATTTTTTTCTTCAATATTAAATATCAAAAAAATTGTAATTGGATAAATATTAAATAATAATTGAATAAAAATCAAAAGTAAAAATTATTATTGAGGTTGTATCTTGTGAAATGTAATACATAAAAAAATTATAATCAAAGTTATAATAAAAGAAAAAAATATCTCGGTAAATAAATTTAATCAATATCAAGTCAAATCATAAAAAAAGAGTAAAATACTTTTAGTAAAACTAAATTTTTTTAAATTAAACTAAACAAAAAAGTCAAAGAGGACTTGTTGCTATATAAATTAATTATTTACTCGATTTTGAACATTTCAAATTGGAAATCAAACATTTTAATGTGAAAAACTAAATAATAAATAAAATTATTAAAAATTAAAAATAATCTTATGAATTATTTAATTCAATAAAATTGAAATTTGTCTTTCTTGAAATACATTATAACATTTGAATGAAATTATACAAAAAAAAGTTATAATAGAAGTTATTGTAAGAAAAAAAAAATCTTAAAAATCTAAATAAAATTTCAGAATTTTGAACAAATCAAACAATGTTATACAATAAAATATCGGTGTTCTAGTATTTTAAAATGAAAACAAGAGAACGTGTATTAGAAAAGTACTTGTTTCTATCTCCATACCTACTTTAAAAAGCAGCGTACTATTCTTAATCATCCGCACTCAGTTACTACAAAAATTTATACTTCAAATTGGATTCGAACAATACTCACATAAAAAGCGTTATTTGTCATATCTAGTTATAATCTTTAATTATTAAGTCAACAATCTTCAATCATATGTTAGTTTAAAATAAATGTAAAAAGTATTTAGAAAATATGTTTCAATTTAGTTAATCATGCAGTGCTTACAAATAGAAGAATAAAACATGAAAAGAATTGCTAAAATTAATATAGGAATTAACTTAACCTCAGTTAAAGCAAGGAATTAGGAAAATGATTTGCTTCTATTATTAGATCATTTCATTCTTCCATTACTCTGCGGCAAGAATTCAGGTTTAAAATCCGTGTCAATAGTTGACAGACCACCAAACAGACTAAACTATTAAATCATGGAAGTTTCAGAGTTATTAGAAGACATGCTCCTTTTTCTTCAGATGAAACTACATCAGACTTGAAAACTAAATTACACACCGGAGCAATAAATGGGGACCAAACATCTCAACTATAACATTAGCCAATATAAGCCACCCGTTATAAAAAAAAATGATAGGAAACTATAATTGAACTGCATTTGCTGGATCAAATGAATTTGTACACTGTGCTTTCCTAAGAAATTTATAAAATATCAAATAGCAATAACAAAATTGAATTAGAAATCACTTGTTACAAAAAAATTGGTAATGAAGTCAGCAGCGTCCGCAATGGAGGTTAATATAGCATGTGAGGGTAAATACAGTCAAGGCTCATTTTGACAGGACAGGTAAAAGATACAATGCTATGGTCTAAATGTACAGTGAAAATATTTACAATACATATCCCATGTTTAAGAGACATTTTCTTCCTCCAAAACTACTTGGTAAAAGTACCTCCTCCTCTCAAACCAAATGTGTCAGTTATTTGTCCTCTTGTGCACGGCCTGCTCCACGAGGCACTTTCTTCGAATACGAGTCTTCAACGTCCTTAAGCTGGTAATAGTGGGGCGCTATCTCCACCAACCACTCTGGCTTTAACTCTGTCACCTGCAATATGAGTATGCAGTTTCAGCTATTGACAGAGATCCATTGAAAGAAGTCATGAAACATTTGAATTAGTTAACAGTTGGCAATACCTGTCTCATATATTCCTTGGTTGTGAGTACTAGTTCATGGTATACAACCCATCTAGGAAGAACCTGTAAAAGGTACAAAAGGAAACCAAATGGTGAAAGAAAAGAAACAATTAGATTTTTTAGCCCATAGTGGTCGCAGCTTCACAACAGTTGATTGATTCTTTTCAAATTGAAATAAATACACAAGCCAGATTGCGTTGTCAGGATTTCTCTAAAAATTTAAGGCTCAAGCTCAGCCACAGATCATACCAATAACGGCTATAATCCACCAGCAGACTAATATTAAATCAATATTACAGGCAGTGATGAAGATATTCAACTCCAAAGAATTAAATATCATGATAATCAAGTTGTTCCTCTAGACGATGTTGAAGACTCTATAGAGCATCCACATTTGAAAATTCTTAGGATGATTCAAACCAGATGTTAGAATTTTCATTTGGATTTAAGTTGTATTTCCTTTTTATCCATAAACATTGTGTCCTATGGTTTATCTTTTAGTGGTTTTATGTCTAACTATGTTTCACAAAATCAGATTTGTAGAGTGAGGTTTGCGCCCCACTTATATATTATAAATTGGCTTTATTTCTAATCGATGTGGAATCTCCGACACATTCTGCTTACGCAGAAGAACGAACAACTTGAGTGTAGGATTAGATATTTGTAAGTGGTTTAACAGGAACCCAATAACAGTGACACAATAGCCCTAATGAACTTAGCTAAGATAGACTTTGAATGACTTTGATACATATGAGGAATATGATTTATGTCTAACTAGATATCACAAAACTGGATTTTAAGGTGAATTGCACCCTACTTATATATTATAATTTAACCTTATCCGTAATTGATGTGAGATGTCCTCATCTCGTCTCGCCGTCACGTCGTAAGGGGTTTTGTTTTCTGCATCCCGATAAAATTCCAATGCACCCTCGTATAATTTGAAAATCTATATTTACTTTTTTAAAATTGGATTTTGAATTCTACATTTTAGAATATATATCTTTTATTTTAGATTATACATTTTAAATATATAAGATTTATTTTAAATTGTAATATGGATTATAGAGTATAATTTTGAATTGTACATTTTAAAATACATAATTTTATAACTTTTTGTAAATATATTTATATTTTATTTGTATTAATTTTAAATATAACTAATTTATTTTAAATAGTATGAAATAATTTATTTCATAGGAAGATATCTTTCAATAAAAATAATGTTTACCAAAAGATTCGTTAATATTTCATATATTAATAATTAATTTTTTTATATAATATTATTTTTAAATTTAATAATATAAAACATATATACTAGATGACATATGATTGTCCCTTTTGATTGTCTTTTACAATTTGTAGGTATAAACAACTTTTTTATTACGAAAATTGGACTAACAGTAATGAATGGTGTGTTTTATTCCATTCATCTTCTTATATACATCTCCATTCATTGAATTAGTGTATTAGACATTTGTGAAGAAAAATGATGAAAAAAAATTGATGATTGTGTTTGGTCGCCATTTGGACTATGTGATTAACGATGTGACAATATATACTATTAATCTTTGTCTATCAGAAGAAATATGTAGAGATATGATATTGGTTAAACTAGCGTATGTATTAAACTGTCTATCTCACACTGATAACAATATAATCGACAAAGTATAATTATTGGTCATCGATAACAACAAATACATATCACTCAATATGTGAGGGAAGTCAATGAGTCGTTTACTCGTACCTAAACTAGTGTAACATATGTTTGGCCAAATGACGATATGAGCACGTATGGAACCGAATATATCTGGAGAACTTGATTTCAAATGGTCAACTAGGTCAATGGTCATCATAAAGAGTCCACTAGCATTGCAACATAAGTAAGATTGTTGATCTACACGAGCACAAAGTCAATTGGTCATATATAACATCCAACAACATAAAAAACATGTTAGAGGGAACAAACTTCTAATATGTGAGAATATATCCCTAATTCCCTTATTAAAAAATATTTATATATTCATGTCAAATCCATTATGAATTTAATATAATTTATATATTTAATTCAAAATATTTTTAAATTGTTTAAATTATGTGTTTTATTTACTTGTTGCAGTTTGACTTAACTTGTTTACTCTAAAAAAATATATTCTAATTTGTTTAATCTAGAAATAATTTCTAACTTACTCATTTTAGATTACTGTAACATCGAAAATTAAATACTTATGAAATGTTTGTAATCAAAACATGTTTTGAGAATACCTAATTTGTAACATGTTTCCATAACTTTAAATCTAATACTATTTATTTTGATTGACCAATGTGAAATATGCTTATATGTTTCACAATCTGAATCCTATGTAAAAGAGCCCAGAGTCTTCTAAATTGAAAGTGCACTACGGCGTAAAAGTGCAAAAACTTAGCTCTTGGACCATAGTGGACAAAGCACAGCGACAAAAGCGACAGTAGCAAAATAAAACACAATGACGATGCAATGACAAAAGGAGTACTAATGGTGGCTTGTGGAGGACAGAAACAGTAGGTTGCTTTTATTATTGCTAAGGCCATTTTTATCATTTTGCACATCATAATTGATTGTGAATGTTTTTCCTTTTTTTTTTTTCTATTACAATAATATTAAATAATTAAAATATTAAAAATAGTAAACAAAATTATTAATAACAAATATTTTTTTTCTCTCTACTCAACTATTTTTTAACTCATCCAAACAACATCAATATTCACTCTAATTCTCTTTATTTTTTTCCACTGTCATCCAATCGAATTATGAGGGATAGTTAACCTCAAATACAAATAAAAAAAATAAATGAATATTACTGAATTTGACTCATTGTATCTATCGAATATTTTTACTTAAAGTTTCTTTATTCAAATTTAATATAAAAAAATAAAATAATTAAAAATGGTATCTCAATTAATTAAAAGATAGTTTTGAAAAAATATTGGTTAAAATGTCCTTATAAGAAATAACAAATCAATTAATTATACAATATTTTAGTGAGATACCATTAAATAATATAAAAATAGTTCAAATTTGTTTATAATTAAATTCACCTAACATTTTTTCCTATAATTTAGTAATGAAAAATAATATTTTGATGTCTTTGAAAAAATACACCCACCATACAATCCACTATAATAATATAATAATATATTTTAAAATTTTAAGTTGAAAAGTAAATAAATATAACTAAAATATTATTTTTTTGAGTTGTTAAATGAATTGCATCTTATTTGGTGCATGTCAAAATATTACCACACATCATGAAAGACCTGAAACAGTACATATTTTCCTTTCCCATTCCAAAAGTTATAATCTAGTCTTTGGACTATTTTTTATCTCTGAACTTTTTATAGATTTCTAAGTGATGCATATTCAAGTTTTATAATTTATAAAAAATATTATTAATAATAATCAATTACATATAACACAAAACTTGATTATGGTGGTAAAAAAACATGTAATAACTACCTTTCAAAGATGTGATGTGCTTAATATAGATTTTCTAAAATCTAATTTATATAAAACAGTAGTACAAGTATTTCAAATTTAATTTAAAAAAATGATTCAGAACAAATCTATCCATATTCCCGACAATAAATGATGGCTGTCTTCAAAAACTTCAAATCCATTGGTTATTCTCCACAGCAGACAGCAATAACTGCCACACTTGCCTTATGTTTTGCAATTGCAAGAACTGGAAAACTATAGTTTCCTTTCCACATTGGCAAAGTAAATTCTAAAATGAAATTTGGCAACAGATTATTGGAATTGAAAATTTGGAGACAAGTGAACCAGATTAACCAAATTGTCTTGGTTTCTTATACATGTAAGAATAGTTTAGAAATTTCATTGATTTGCGTTCAGCTCTGTATTCCTATAAGCTTTGTTTCAGGATTGGTGAGGTTGAGGTATTTGTTAAAGAGCCACCGAGAAGTGTTTAGAGCATCTCCCTTACTTTCCACTGGAAAAATATTCCTACTGTTTTGCCATTCATTGGTAAGCTTTATCCATTCCCTCCTCCATTCAATTAGCTTGAAATCTTCACCTCTCTCTAAGCTTTCTCTTAGGTATTTAAAATAAATAGCAGCTCTTGGGCCATAGTAATCATGCAGAAGCCCACTCCAGTACTTGTTTCCTGAGTGAAGAAGTTAAAGAACATCACTAAACATCACAGAGCTATTAATTCATTTATTTTGCTTTCTCTGTTGGTTACAGAGAAGCTCTTCATTGGGAAAGTGCTTACCATTTACAAAAGCAAAAGATAAACAAGCCTTAACTTTATAAATCCTATCTGTGTAATCCTTTGTAGAAGTAATTACAGGAAGAAAAGAAATTATAAGTTAAAATAGTTCATGTATAAGTTAAAAATCAACTTTTGAATAAATAAATGAAAAAAATTCTACAAACAAATAAACTTACTTTAATCTAAAAAACAGATCTTTCATGTTTTCTTTTCTCTTACCTTGTATAATTTCTCCATTTCTAAAAAGTTCAAATACATTAAATTTGAATTAATATCATTTCAAATTATTTCATTTTTTAAATACTTTCTTTGACAAGTTAATTTAAAATTTATTGAATCATATTTTTTTTTATTTGGATAGTGTTTCAATTACCACCAAATGCAGAAAATTATTTAAATGTCAAACAATTTTAGTTAATGTTGGTTGAAAATATTCTCAGTCAATATTTTAAAAAAAATTCATTGACAAAAAATAACACTCAATAAAAGATAATCATTATAAACATAAAAAATAATCATGGAGATGTCAATTAAAAATATCTAGTTTACATCAGTCAGAGGATAGTCTCTCTTTAACATTAACAAATAAAATTCTAGTTAATATAAAACAAATAATAATAGTTTATAACAAAGAAAAAAACAATCCTAATAATTTAAATAAAAAAAATACTCCTATCAACATCAACAAAAATCCCTAGTCAATATTAAAAGTAGTTTCTCAACAATCAACAAAAATCCCTAGTCAATATTAAAAGTAGTTTCTCAACAATATTTCGTTTTTAGTCACCTTGATGAACCATGAACCAAAATCAATTTGAAAAGAAAATACTCACGAACCAAAATCAATTTGAGAGGAGAATATGAAGAGAAGACACATGAATTTGAAAATATGAAGAATTTCTGTTTCCAATTACTCCCCAAAAAATTCTAGAGTTTCAATTTCTTTTAACCCAACAACATATTTTTTCGTAAAACATTTCAAATTCTCCATATAAATGAATTAGCCTCTTAAAATTTTCCATCTAAATACCCTATAAGTTTATTCAAAGATGGCATAATGTTGCTGTAGAAAAGGCTAACACATCCTGCCTAGTGAAACCAAGTTAAATAGTATAGCAAGTAATTAAGTGTTATTCATACCATAGTCACGAAGCAGACTGGCTTCCTCCTTTGTGTTGTCAAACCACATGGTGATTTGTGTTCTAGCATTCCACTCAAACTATAAACATTTAGATCATCACATCAATAGAAGAATAGAACAAGGGGATTTTCAATTTTTTGTGCCATTTAGAGTAAATCAAACCTGTCTCTTCTGTTCTTCATTTTGAGCTAGTTGCTTTGCACTTTCCAACCAAGGTCCCAGAAGAAACCCATCATGGCAACCCAACAGTGTGTCCAAATCTTCAACTAGATCCAGAAATCTCTGGCTGAGAAGGATCATTCCATGGACATCATGCGATTTATATGCATCTATGACCTTATAGAACAATTCATTTGCATATTTTGCCAAGACTTGTCTTGTCAGATCGACTAGGTCATACCTGGGTAAAGAATAAACATGACGGATCTGGATTATAAACCTCGACATATAGTAAGACAACATTGAGTTACATTCAGCTAAGTGCTGAAACAAGAGAAAGAATCCTAATACAACCCACTTCTCTCTGTCTCACCTGTAAGTTTTACTTCCAGAAAGTTCATCTCCACTAGTTATAAATAACTCCAGTGCATAAATTACTTCAGAAGTTGAATACCATAAATGTGGTCGATCAAATGGTTCGGTTATTTCCTTGATAACTGTTCCTGAGGGCCTGTAATAGTCGTGAGACTGATCATGCTGTGCTGAAATTAAGGAAGGGTCAACATCTGGGAATGCTACGATGACATCTCTGTTTTTGTCCTGTTCCCATACACAAGAATATCCTGTCAAACTTTAATATGATAAATGAACTTATGCATGACTCTGTAGGCCTAGAACTTATCATAAGTTGTACAATTAAGGTTTTCATTTATGAGCAAGTTGTTGGTCAAATTATAAAAGAGCAAATAAAATAGCGAAAAATGTCACGTAGCATTTGTTTTCCTTCCTTATGAAGTGGACACAAGACATGGTTCGGACACAATTGACACTTACAATCTTCAAAATATGAGACACACATGTATGTCTATATATATATATAAATAAGATCATTGTAAATTATTTAAATTATTCATATATTTAAAATCATTTATAAAAAATTCAGTCAAATAAAACAAACTAAACACATTATTTCCTAATACAAAAATAGATCAAACTCATTTATTTAAAATTCAAAACTTGAAAGGAAGATATAATTTAGTTAAAACATTCGGCATGCTTGTTGATCATTATCATTGAACAAGAGACCCTCTAACTCAAGTTCATCTAAAGATAAATTTAAATAGAGAAGGGACAACTCAAAAGTCACGAAGAAGAGAAAATCTAAGCAAAAAATACAGTTTGTTTGTTTAAAGGGAAAATAGAAACTTATTACACAATAAGTTTATGACTTTCTAACTTCTAAAAAAAAATAATCAGGGTGTCTACCCTCATTAATGTTGTGTCAGAGACATGTTAGAGGAGTGTCAAAGCCACAAACCAATTATTAGAGAAGAATCCATCAGACCCTATCTACTTTGATTAAGTTCTATTAAATAATAAAGTATAAAACATGAATATGCTTCTTCTGTAAGACAAGAGTTTTATACAATAGATCATGCAAGATGCAGGTTATTTTGTCTGACAAAAGATACAACACATATGCTCTCTTTGCCTCTTCTGATGAACAAAAGTCTCATAAGACGATGTGCATGCACATAGTGTTTTAAGCTAATGTCGTACTAACGAAAATTTTATGAGCTTATTATGTGTTGCATAGACGTTCTCATCTTCATATATATCAAGATCTCACAAAGCCCAAGTCAATATCACGCCAACAACTTTACAAGGACTATCTGTTTTGTATGGTCCTTCGCTTTTCTTCTGTTTGGTTGAAAACTCTCTGACTAAGATATGATAAGTCATGTCAACTATCATGATATTGCGTAAAGAAGGAATAAGCATTTAATGTTGCATGGAGAACATTTAATGCATCTCTACGTTCATGCAAAAACAAATGAAGTTATGAGGATGAAGATTTGAAGTGAAGACTCTGAATGGATAGAAAAGGATTTACAACAACTCTTTTCTCAACTTCAAATTTAAAGAAGTCTTCCAAGTTGAGTAAAGGAAGAATAAGTGATCAAGAGTGCAAAAATGATATTAGTTTCATTGATCTAAAGTTTCCAGATCTTCACGAGAACACTATTCATGCTCAAATAACAAACTAGTAGAGTGATTAAACCTAGTATTTGTCATAAGATGCTACTTTTCTATCTAGTAAGAAAACAATTTGTGATCTTTTAGATCACTCCAATCTTATGTCAAACCCTTAGCCAAGAGTGACAGCTTTCCAAACAATACTCGAGTTTTGCCGGAAGTGATTGTGGTTCAAAAAATACTCAAGTGTCTTAGTCATGAGTGGTTGCTTTCCAAACAATACTCGATTTTTAGCTAAGAGAGGCTACATTCCAAACAATACTCAATGGATTAGCCCGAAGTAGCTTAGGGCCAAACAATACTCCGACTTTTACCAAAGAATGGTTACATTCCAAACAATACTCAAGTTTTAGCCAAGATTGGCTGTGTGTTCAAATAATACTTGGGTTGTTTTAGTTAGGAATGACTGAATTCCAAATAATACTCATTTGTATCTTTGGAACATTAGTCAGCTTAATGAGACTCAATCAGTTGGTCGGGAATTAGATGTAGTCTGCTATTTACAGATGAATCAGTATGAAAATACATTGGCTAAATCTTTCTCATCTCTTATCTTCTTAAATTGCATGTTATTAATCTTCATCTAAATTAAGAAGAAGAGTCTTGCTGAAAAACAAGTTTTGAAAAGAATTGATTACAATGTGTTTGTCACACTTAAAGGTGCATCAGATAATCTTCATCAAGTTAGATCCTTCAGAAAACTACATGATAAATCATCTGTCAAGTATACTTTGTCTGCTAGTATAAACTTTGTTTGTCAGCACTTATCAAACGAAGCTTTATGAAAAAGTTTCAAAATTCTTTTAAACACAATTAAACCCTCCCTTCTTGTGTTTTAACCTGTTTTCACAATGATGCTATTAATTCGAAACTTTAGTGAAGTTTCTGAAACGTATTATACAAGTGTTGTACACCTCATTGAAGAGCCACACTTCATATAATGACAAAATGAAAAACAACACCATTGTTTTTGGTTAACCTATGTACATCATAAAAGGAAGTATGCATAAAAGGGAAGACAATAGATGTAGATTGGCAGAAGTTAAACAGAATCACATAGAAGGTCTCCTATTCCAAGATTAATAGGAAGAAATTATTAATCCGAGGGAGGTTATAAGTTTCGATCAAATACTTACATAGGCTCCATCTGTGCAATTGTAAATGGTGTGATATAAGACATTCCATCCCTCTTGTATTAAAGGAAGTGACTGCCCATATCGTCTAGTTGAATACATGTCAACCCATGCCTGAAAAAGAAACGATCATCATGTATTTCAATTTAAAAGCATTACCAAGTTCGTGAAGACTAAGATAGATACGAAATAAAAGAAGCGTTTTTCTATGTACCAGATGCATGGGTATAGGGAACAAAAGTAGATATGGACAAGAAAAGATTTATAATATTGTAAACACAAAAGTGCTTGCTTATTTAAGTATGTATTTATTGTCCCTCAACATGTTATAAAACAAATAAAAGTATGGATTCAGTGGAAGGTGTGCAGTGCTTACAACTTCAGATATTAAAAGCAGAGACCAAACACACTAGAAAAGGAGAAATGGCAGAGCTATGGTAAGCTAAATGGGCCCCTACCTTTGTTGTATCAGAGCTCTGATGAACAATACATACATAAGCATACTGTTATAACCAAATACCCTATCACATATGTCAAATAAAATTACCCAAGACAAATATTGCCAAAGGAATATACTACATTTCTATATTGTTTCCTTGGTTACGCTTATTTCACTCACGATTAAGGAAAACATATAGCTATGGTCAAAATTATCTGCAACATGGGGTTCATAAATATTCTGTTGTTCTGTAAACATGGAATTGCAGCATGGGACGCGAGATAGAAGACAAGAAGTTGGAATTACATATGAAGTCCAAAAATTACCTAGTAGAGGTGGATAATGAAATTGGTTTGGGAGAAAGTGTCTCCACAATGAAACTTGGCAAACAATAAAAGTACATTTCACATTCATCAGAACTGGTCACCCACATTATGGGGAGTTCCTCAGGTTACATGGGATCCTCCTAGCACAATATAGGAAAACCATGAGCAAAAATTAAGGCAACCTTTGCACCAAAGATTCTCTCTCTTTACCTTAACATCAATTTTCTTGTGCCGAAATGCCATTTCAGACATCAAATCATAGACAATGGGATTCTGTTCAATACCTTCCATAGACATTCCAACTCCAACCTTCATTAAATCAAATAGGCAATGATAAGTATAAAAAGTTATCAGCAGAGTGACTTGTGAAAATAATTATAACATCTAGTGCAAGGTTCAAATTCTGATGGGAGTTGGAAGATAAGAAATCGAGAAGATATTTCTCATGTTGGCAGAACAAATTGAACGAGAAATAACACTTTTCAACTCAAACCAAGTCTCAACAGTAAATTACACAATAGATAGTAGATCTCAAAGAGATTATATTTATGTGCATAGATACACCAACTTCAAAGTTCGGAAACGTAACTGTCCATGAAAAATGCATAAACATATTTTTGAAGATGTTGGACAACCTTTCTCAAGTTTCTACCTACAATACAACAAGCTGTTAACCAAGTGGACCTATTTAGACCCATGGATAAACCTCATGACAAACACTTGTGGTAGAGGAAAATGAATCAAGAGGGTAACAGGATAATCATTATAAGAACTTCTAGGAGAAAAAAAAACAAAGAAAATAAAATAAGCTTCTCCAAAATCAAAATTAATCTATGCAAGGTTAATTTGCAAAAACTCTCAAATTAACTTCACCAAAAGCTTGTTTTTAACTTATATATAAAATAAGTCTCAAATCACAAGTTGAGCCCGCTAGCAACATTTGATTACTTGCTAAGAGAATGCCTCAAATTAATTCAATGATCCACATGCAATCCTAGAAAGGAAAAGTAGCATGAGTTTCATTAGCAGAACGAGGTAAGACATGCATGTAGCAAAGAATAACATCGGTTTTAAAGCCAATTAGTTTCCTACTTAACATAAAATTTGGTAATCCAGTTTTAGAAACGTTTTGTTTTTAAACAATTTTTTAATTAGAACTGGATTTAAATTATTTTTCTTTCAAAATTAAATTTTTAAATTAATTTAAACCGCTTTTGAAGCATTTACGAAATAACTTTTTGGTTTCAAAAACCAATTTTAAATGAAAAAGCTTAATTTGTTTTTTCAAAATATGCTAAGAGTTTAGTGTTTATTGCTTAGATTAAATTGAAAGATAAATAGATTTTTTTTTATATAAAATCATAATCATATATATTACACCAAATCAATTTAACATTTTATTATTGAGAAATATTCTATTTTTTTCTTTGTCAATCTATCCTCACTTCATTCATATAATTCACTAGTGAGAAGCTAAATATAAAATTGAGTCCCCAATAAAAATGAATAACTTGCCATTGTTGAGTTAATACTTGTGCGTGCATCAATTGGTCCAGATGCTATAGCGTCTAATACCCCATACATCTCAATGTTTCCTGCAAAATTGTGCAGCATACACCTGTCAAGCATAACATATCAAGTCAGTGATAAGAACATTACATAAATTTATTTATATATCCAATCAGTAAGCAAATAAATATATCTATCTATCAAATTAATGGATTTCAAAGCTTTAATATCCTGATGCATTAATAGACAAAAGTTATAACATGCCACAGCCAGAAATGACATTATTATTTTTATTTATAAATATAAAATGGAAAATGACTTTCCAGATATAGGGAACTCCATAAAACTGTTCTGAGGTAACCCAAATAGGTTTCACTTCAGCAAATAGGTCAAGAACCACCAGCTTTCCAAGAGGAACAGAATGTAAAAGGGCCTGAAAACAAGAATCATATATGAATTAAGTTAGAAGAAACAACCAGGGTGAACACGTAATTCTAGAATATACCGACTAACAAATACATTTGTCCACATATGTCTATGGATTATTCAAGCTATTGTCTTATACAGGCAGAGATGGAATGGATGAAAAAGGAAAGTAGTTATAGTCTCTATGCATAATGGGGACTCTAAGCAACAATCAAATTTTAGTTGAGAAAACCAATATAATTGAAATCCTTGCAAATGACAAAAATAAACTAAGTCGGAAAGAAGAGTTTGCATAGACAGATCTAGCACAGCTTTGTTTTTATAAGACTTGCAGTGAAAACAAGCAATACAGTTCAGAGGTCAAATATTATGACTATAACCTTCATTTGAGGAGGTCTCCAAAAGGGATCATATGAAAACAGCCACCCCTGTATAAAAGAAGTAGGATCCATTAAGAGTTTGGTGGATGCATAAGTCTACTTGCATGAAAATCTATGCTTATATACAAAAGCTAGCACTTAGCAGCATCAAATCAAGGGTTAAACAATAAAGAAAAAAAAAAAAACTAATTTCTATTACCTGCATCAGCCAAACAGCATCATCATCACCACTCTGCATTCCTTTAAAAGTTGCCGCACCTAAAGATGAAATGTACTCTGGATCATCAATTGGTGGGGTGTTCTCGTCAAAAGTATCACTGTGATTAGTCCAGCATACTCTTTGTTAATGCATGAGGGTTTTCTTTATGAACAGCTTATAGTAAGATGCACATATGCATATAAATCACAATTCAAATACACTGGTAATTTTTAACTAACTAAATAGATATTTTAATGATAAAAGTCCTCATGTCTTTAGAATTCTGTGCATTGAAAGCGATTGCCTTCAACAAAAATATAAAATAAACTTTTCCTGTAAAAAGTGTAAATAAGTTCCAAAAGTTGTTAATTGTGAGAGTTAAAGGCCTCCTAGTAAAACTCAACCATTTAATGGTAAGAGTTTACATATTTCAAAATGTCATGTAAAAAACATATACCTATTCCAACGTAATTTGATAGCATATTTATAAATGATTACGCATTCTAACATTTATAGCAATGACAACTTCAGTTTGACATTTATCACAAACCAAGTACCTCCCAATTCCTTTGCAAATTCCCACACAAAGAATGACCCTCCTCTCAATCCCTTTGTTTATTTAGACACATCTTCAACTACTTGACTCACTAACTGGACAACACCCAAACTGATTGATGTGATCCTAAAAAGGAGATAAAATGTATTTTTGATTGTTACAATTTGAGTTAAAATAGGAATAACTTGTTTAGCTTGTTTTTCATATGGTCTTAGTGTCTATATAAGGAGCTAAGTACCCTTGGTTCATACTGTGAATTCATTGGAGAATTCTTCTCTTAGGTGGGCATCCTAAGTGGGTTTTTTTTCTTCCTTCATCTAACTTATGCTTGGTAATATCAATTAGCTTCTTGGTGGTGCTTGAAAGGTTGTCATCATTGTTTATCCTTTGTGGTGCTCTTTAGCTTTGGTGTGATTCCAAGTTCCAGAAGTAGAGAGTGTTCTCCCTACATGTCTTGGGTTGGGGCTCCTTATTTTGTGAGCAAGGTGACAACAAGTGGCTATTCTCCATACTAAATTGAGTGACACAAGGCTTTACTAGTTTTAGCATTTTTTATTCTTGTGTTTTGAGCCAAGTCACAAGTGACAAATCATTATCTTGTTTATCTCATGGAGTTTGAGTGGCACAAGGAGTTCTACAATTCCTAACAAGTTCTTAAAGGTATTTTCTTGTAGTACTTTATTTTCATAGCTTCTGCAAAACAAATCAATATCACATTATTCAAAATTTTCTTCAAAGATTTATTCAAGAGACAGGGCTTGAGTTACTTGGTCTGCGATCAACATAAACCCCTCTTGGGTTTAAATCAGTGACTAACTAATGCCCTCAACAAACAGACCTATCATATATCAATGCAAGAACTTGAGAATCATGAACAGGGAAGTTCTTATAGCCACATCATAGGGAGGGATTTAAGATTGAAATTTCATGATATGCATTATTACCTAATAAGGGTGCTACATAGACCTATGTTAGATCACTTAACTAATACCATTCCTTGTACCAAAATAAGCAATTGGAGCAAACATTCAGCAATGAAGAGTTAATATATATTTTAAAATGTCAAGTAAAGAAAAAATTACCAGTTATATATGTGGCTGGTTCTTCCATACTCTGGGTGAAAAGAGAATCAAATATCACAAACAATTAAATTCGTATTTTGATATTTATTACAAAAAAAAATTTCCTTAACATTTTACATTGCCAACAAGTATGCCCACAGAGTAAAAAAGAATCATTTAGACCACCTTGTAGTTGTTTCTCGATGAATGCTTTCCCAATCTCAATGAACAAAGAATCAGTTGCATCAAGAAGATAGGTGCAGCACCATTTTAGGTCATTCTTTACAGAAAACCTATGGGACAATGAAAAAAGGTCAATAAATCTGAATGATTGATGCTTATGGATGTAGTATGATAGAAAATTGGATACAGTTGCAGGCTAAGATGTCATTTTGTTATGCTTTATCATTAGCTCTAGGCCGTGACATCTTTGTTATCACTTCAGGGTTCATAAAAGTTCTTGAGTTTAATGTTCTAGATTAAGTTGCACGTATATACGTGATTGTGTGCCCCATTCTATATAGCTCGGTTCCCTGTTTTTCTTCAGTTTTGTTTACAGAGATTGGGGTTGTTCAACATCACATCTATGCTGCACTTTGCATTAACTATGGTTCCAGTACAAGACCATGTATCAACAATATTGGGTAAAGAAAAATCAAAGTCTGCTAGGATTTAATACATTCATGATTCATCTAAGCGATGAGCCGTGGGTATTAAAGCAACAGACATCTGTAATATTAGACATCTGGATGAAAGATGAGATTTTTACATTATTTTGTAGGTTAGTTAATGTGCACAGGTGCTAAACATACATTTTAATTGATTTTCAATTTTATTTTTTTTGCAAAAGACCATTCCAGGGCCTTTCGATGACACTTATCAACTTCCCAATATTCTTACAGAAATATCCTAATACTATACTGAGAATTGAAAACATTGTCTATTAAATTCATAGACCAGTGTGATTGTTTCATAAATAGACTAGTTACGTTCAAGTTTAACTCAACACATACATACTTGTACTCACCAATTTCCTAGGCGTGTTATTTTTGCTGATGGAAATATATATTTCAGCGCAGCAGGGACATTTCCAGAAAAAGCTGGCAGCACTGAAAATTAATTTTTCAGCATTTATAAATTTTACTTCCAGAGAAGGACTTGAACCGAAAGAACAATATTAATTTTCAATCCAGGGACATTCTGTGGTATGCATAAAGATCGAAAATAATTTATTGCTGTTAAGCGGAGGAGTCAATGATAATAATAATGAGCTAATGGGTACCTGGTGTCATTCCGAGCTCATACATTCTGGCGAGAATTTTCTTCTGTAAGATTAATTGTTTATCAAACCAGCTCTGTGGCAGTGGTCCACCCCATCTGGAATTGCATTATCACTCAAAATAGTTACACATTTCACTAAAACTATGACATCCTGATCCAGGAAAAATGACAATGAAATCAAGGCATTGAGAAAGGTTTTGCCGGAAACCTCAAACTTGACAATTTTATAATGAAACTGAAAGGCTCAAGCAGCTACAAATGCTTTATTCTAGTTTAAACTAAATTATTCCAATATTGAAATTTCAATTATCAACATTAAGCTACAAACATGTGAGTTATTAAAGTTGAACAATAGGGTCGTGAATCCTTCCACTCACCCATGTAAATTCCCCATGCGTGACCATGCAAGAAATGCCGGACCTCCAAAGAAATCATCCAAATCAGAAATGCTCATGTTAAATTTCTCCTGGAGGTTGAATATAAAGTCAGCCAGCTATCTAAGTAATACTTCAAGGATGATATGATAATCTGAATAAATAATTTACAGAATTAAGGCCTAAATCAATGTGTTCATTTATATTTCATCATTAGCATCAAATGGTCAAAGAAGCTAACATCAATTTAGATGAAAAAGGTGATCATTTTAGTCCTTTTTATGAGTTATCACGCCATTTTTAGTCCCTAAAAGTGTGTGCTTCAGTACAACGCCAATCCATCAAGCCCCTTTCTTCTAAGTTTCATGCATTGGAAAGTGAGCTTCTCCTTTTAAAGGGCAGTGAACGAATTTACAAACACGATCTAAGCGCGTGTTTGGATTAAAGTTTGCAAACTAGGATTTGAATGAACTTTATATTGCAAACTGAATTTTTAAAAACAACCTTGACATTATATTGTTTTCAATAGAAACTTGGTTTCAAGTCAAATGTAGGAGAGCAAACAAACTTTTGAGCGAAACCAAACACATTACTAAACTAAGTTTACTGGACAAAAACATAAGTTGAACAAGGCCAAACGGTAAACCAACCACAACATATTGATCAACATTTTCAAAAATGCCAATTTCCATTTTTCCAAAACTAATGAAACCAACCTCAAATAACTCTCTGGTTTTTTCAAACTATAACCTCACAAAGACGCTAGAATGCCAAACCAATACCACGAACTGGTTTTAATGCAAATTGGTAAGAAAGCGACCTGGAACACTTTCTGCCAGATAGCCTCTTGTCCCGTAAACGCAAGCGGCAAGTTGACCCCTTGCAGAGCCATCCAGTCAATTTCCTTTTCCCATCTTTCCCAGTCCCACCAGGCGAAGGAATCTTCCACACCCAGATAAAGAAATAACATGAGACCACATGAAAACGAAAGGAAATCCTGCGACATCAAATTCCACACAAAGAAGTAGCTTACAGCTAGAAGTAACTGCATTTTGGTAATAGCTCCAAGGAATAGGCCTCTGAACAGAGACCCCTCCGGAGTGGGGAATGCGCGGGAGAGAGCCCACATCGGGTACGGAAAATAGCTGCGAGCCACCGGTTTTGTCCCATGATATGTGTGAACCGCACCAATGCTTCAGATACCAGTGCAGACCCGACACTAAGTCCACTCCAGTTGTGCCTTCAATCCTATTTGGGGATTCAAAATCATCACTACAATTTTAATATTTCATTTTTTGAGAAGACAATTTTATTATTTTATTAAGTGTAAAGACTCAACTTTTTTAGTATAAATACTTACTTAAAAACTCTTCCTTTTATTTATATGTTTATTTCAGTTTATTTTTAAAATTTTAAAGGTTTTATTTTAATCTTTTACAGTGTACCGATTAAATCAACTTTATTTTTCTATTAATTTTTCGTTAACAGTGTCAAATTGTAGTTATGACATGTGACACCAGTCAATTTATCACACATTTTCACATTTTATAAAATTAATACAATAAATTGATAAAATTATTAATTTTATTTAATAAAATTATTTTTGAATGATCAAAATTAAACTTTTTAAAGTGTGGGAACTAAACTAAAACAAACAAAATAAAAATAATTAGCCACATTTCTATATTACTATAAATTATCAAATAGCTTTAGACGCTAAGTCTACTAATCTATATTACTAAAATCTATATATGGATCTAAAGAAAGCATTTTCAAAAAGTCACGTATTTTCTAACTTCAAAATAAAATCTATATATGTAGTTTCTTAACTATATTTTTTTCCATCTATAGTGCATAAAAATTTTCATATTTTACTAATATTTTGGAAAGTTAAAAATATATATATAAAAAATAAGTACTTTAAAAGAGAGAAGAGAATGTATCAGCACTCCTCTAGGAAGTTAAGCTATCTAACTACATAACCCATGTTTGGTCACAAATCATGGCGCCACTAATGATTTAAGCCAACATAGTACTTTAAAGTCTTCAAAAGAACAATGTAACACAGAAAATTGTTCCAATGGACACACTCGCCGACTTTGTTAAGAAAATCACAATAAACATACAGAATTTGAGGATCCCCTGGTTTCGCGAAAGAAGGAAGGTTTTTGATAACGAAGCAATATTCACCACCGCATTGCTTCTGTTGATAACAAAACAGTAGAAAAAATAAATCAATAACTACTTCGGTTAGGTTAAGAATCAACGATAAGCTACAGCAACAATAAAAGAATAGATATATATATTCCTTGGAGACGATGCGGAAGAGGAAGCTAGAGGAGTGAGAAGGCAACAAGCGGAGGAGGACGCCGCGCGCGGCGGCTTCCTGGACGGAAGGAGGAGCCCTTTCGCGGTCTTGGATCTCAATAAGGAGGGAAATGGCGTCGACGCCGGCGGCGGCTGAAGGGATGAAGAAAATGAAGATGAGAAAAATGGCGGGAAATGGAAGGTTCATGATGTGTTTGTGGGATTGGGAAGTGGAAACAGAGAAAGAAAGAAGAAACTGATAAGAAGAGATTCCGTAAGGTGGAAGGAACTTCCGTAACAGACAAATTTTTTTTTTTTTCTTAGGCCGGCCTAGACAGAAGAAGCTCATGTACAAGTTTTAAGGTGGCAATTTTATTTAGATAAGGATGCTTTTTTTTTTTTTT
>Ga0209489_101716_pt1 | contig 45075 bp, 15 predicted proteins | sample SiratrowhiteBW_FD_187527 | JGI IMG/M metagenome (GOLD analysis project Ga0209489, IMG submission 187527) | Root nodule microbial communities of legume samples collected from California, USA - Siratro white BW (SPAdes) (version 2) | ecosystem: Host-associated > Plants > Roots > Nodule | place... | reverse complement strand
TATATATATATATATATATATGTGTGTGTGTGTGTTGGTGTATCAAGATTTCAACACTTAGAAAAATAAATAAATGTTTTCTTTTTTGTAAAAACAATTATGTCTTGTTATTCTATTTAATAATTTTGTGATATATTTATCTTTTTTTCCTTTTGTTTATGTAATATGCATAGTTTTTATTAAAGAAATTCAAAAACGAACGAAGTATTACAAGATTTAAAGGAAAGTATAGATATATTAGACAAATTAAAACAAAAGTAAAATAAAATAATGAAATTTTATGAGAACTAATTTTATAGAAACCCAAATAAATAAAATTATTTTACATAAGTAAAAACATATTGGAACAAAAAATAGAAAACAATTAAACTTCTTCAAGCATGTGAAGGTCACACTCGCACATCTAAAAAATATCATAGGTTAAATTATTTCGTCAAAAATTATAACAAAAAATAGTTACCTAAAGTGCATTAAATTTTGTATGCGCTATGAAAGGCTCTTGTTTGAAATTGAGAGAGGCTGTGTTGTAAATTTAACTAGTGGGTCACTTATAAAAAAGTGTGTTGTCTCTTTTGACTAATTATTTATTCTTTTATTTATGTATCTTTAACTTTTTTCTTTTGCAGTAAAAGAAAAAAAATACTTTTCCTACTATAAAAATAATTCTCCAAAGAAATACATAAAGTTGAATAAATATTGGTTACTCTTGGTAAATTATATTTTAACATTTTTTTCAGCAAAATACAATTAGGATCACTGGGGTTTACATGTGAGTTTAGTTGACTTATCAAATATTGTTCTAAAGACAAATTTCAAGAATATTATCTTAAGTGAATTTTGTATATACTTTAATTAAAATTAAAATTTCCTCTTATTATTATTGGACTTCAATTTTGAATCGGGTTTCCATTTTAATTTTAGAATAATAAGTATATAATGGATTTCACCTTATCTTCATCAGAAAAAGTTTTATTTATAACAAAAATTCATAAATAATGAACAAAATCTGTCACAGTTTAATTATCAAAATCCATAGATTATACATATATTTACATCCGTAAATTAAAGTACTTCAGTAAAATTCAGTGCTTATTGTAAAAAGTTATAGTCAATCTCAATGTACCTGACATGTCCAGCATTATTTTAGTATAAACAAATATTATTACAATAAAAGCAATTACGTTATAAAAAAGTATTTATAAAAATTAGTCATATTTTTATTGGAGTGGTAACACTTTCTTGTTTAATAAGTTTTTCTTTTATTATCTAATTTTTTTTTTCTTTTTTTCTTAGATAATGGATGCGTATCTCAAGACACTCTCATTTTACGTAAACTGGTATATACATAAAATGATAAGTGTGTAATAAATAAATAGTATATATTAAAATTTTCACTAATTTATAATATTAATATTTTGATAGATCTTTATATAAATAAGTTCAAGCTAACTGTGCAAATTATCCTACTACTTCATTATCCAAATACTTTATTAGTACTTATAAAATCTAATGATTAATGCAAGTTATTTTAGCTATAATAAAAATTTGTTTGATTCTTAGTTTTTAAAATATTTAAAAATAAATCAAATTATATAGAAGAAAGAAAGATAACTGGTGGTGAGTCTTCTTTCTTTCTTTTTTATTTCTCTACCCTTTTTTTTAATTACAAACTAGACACAAATTTTAGAAATGTGCGTTCTGTCTCATTAGGTTTAAAGTGAATAATTCACTTTAATTAGAAATAAAATTTTTATCATTTTCTCATTAAATACTTGCTGTTTTACACAATTGAATGAAGGATAACATTGTATTAATTAAAATTAAAAAATTATATTGATTTCTACTAAAAATATAAATTAAACTAACTAAATAAATAGGCATGTCAAATTTTAGTAAAAAAAAAAGCCATATCAAATTAATAACCCACGCTTAAATTTACGATATAAATTTTCATATAAAAAAGTTATTATTGAAGAAACATTTAATTAAATTGTTTATTCCAATACACCATTAAAAGTGAACTTTCTTTCATTCAAATAAATGAAGTGACTAAACCTTTAAACATGTCAAAGTCAAACATTTTATATGTCATAGATAAAGATTACGTAGGTCCAACATGAAAACTTTATTTTTCATACAGAAGATCCTCATGCAATGATTGGAAGTATAGTACATTATTCATGATGTCATAAGAAAATAAATTATTAAAAATAAAGTTAATACATCAAGATGCACAAGTCTCACTCTCCAACTATAAATTCCTTTATTCTTTTTATATGATAAATATCTTCTACATGGAACAATTTTGTTAGACCATAATATCGTGCGTTAAAATATTAACATATATTCGAGATTTTTTTTCATATTTCTTAATAAAAGAAGAAAAAGAAAAACTTTTTTCATTCATGAAAGGAAACGCATGAGAAATAAAGAATATAATTAGTCTTATTACTTCTGTATTTTTTTATTTTTTTTTTCACTCCAACGGCTAGAGAACTCTTATGAGAGAAGGAACAAAGACACTTATCAAATATTATGTTCTTTCTTGCTACTTGCACATCACAACAAGAAAGAACCTCCTCAGCAGATCCTGGTCCATTCACATTTTTCTTCATGCACATGAATTTAAATAAGGGAAAAAACTTTTTTAGTTAATTTTCTTTTCTTCTCTCAAACTAAATCACTAATTTCCCTTTTTGTTTTTCTCTAGTATTTTCTCTTTTTATTTTTAATATTTGTTATTGATAGACATATCACCAAATATATTAGTATAAATGCATGAGTGTAAAAAAAGATTTTTTTATATCCATTATTTAGGATTTGTTTATTAATAGTCTGATATTATATTAAATCAATTTTTCAATATAGAAATATTTTATGTTAGAGTATAAAACAATCTGATATAAATTTATATTAAAAAAATTAAAATTTTTAAAATTTATATCCGATCATGCATATAAATTTTGGACATTTTTGAATAACATTAGTTTTTACTTAAAATAAAAATATGAAATGTAAAAAATTTTCAGTAACAATAATTAAACATTTTAGTTAAAAGTTTTTATATGAAATCATATTTTCTAACCTAAAAATTTTATCAATAATAAAATAAAACTAAACCATTTATATTCAAGAATGAAAATAGTTCATTATTCTCTCATATTTTGGATATTATTGTAAAACAGTAGAGATGAATCATTAAAGATATGAAATATTTCATTCATATGATTATATTGCAATAAAATAGAAATTACTTTATATATTTTTATATGTTTAAATATATTTTTTTTTTCGAGAATCAATGATACTTGGTTTATTCTTTCCACTTCTAGATCTAGAGTTCATCATAATCTTAATAACATTTAAAGATATTTTCACTAGCATATCTTTCCATCAAACATGCATATCACTCTTAATAACATGCCACCACTTAGACATCATCTTAAAATTCAAATATACTGCCTGTATTTCAATACACATTTAATTAATTTTATTATTAATATTTAAACGATTACACTATTATTTGAACGTTAACACATAAATTCTTTATAACTTTTAAAATCTTATTAGGTATCACTATTAGTAATCCTTAAACAATTGTTAAATATTTGAGAAAATTATCAACATTATTATGAATTAGTATACTTAAACACAATTATTTGTTTTTATAAATAAAATAATTAATTTACATTTCGACCTATAAGAATTACAGTAACGACAAAGCGTAGCAAAACACGTTATATAATCTAATATATAGATAATAGATCGCTAATACCAATTACATACTGAACATAAGTACTTTCATTCATAATATTCCTAAAAAAGTTATCCAAAAAATATAATATGTATAAATAATTCCTATTAAAAACCCTTATTACAAAGAGTTGGATAGTTATTAGTCTTAACTATAACTAGAAAACCTAAAATCCTCTTTCTATCTTTTCTTTTGAGTCTACACGTGTGCATCTCTCTGGCCCACCATCCCCTGCCACGTGGCTCCCTCACCTTTGCCATCTCCTTCTCCTCCACCCCTTCCTCACTTCTCACCATCTCTTCCCATCCAACCCTTCTCGTGATTCTCCCTACACAACCCAAAAGCTCTATCTTTGAAACCTTCTTCGCCAATCCCAACACACCCCTTTTCCTCGTTCCACCCCATGCACCACCTCAACACACACACACACACACTTTCTCTCTCAGCATCCAAATGAATGAATGACACAAACTCTCACATAACAATAACACAAAAACACAACCCTTTAAGCCTTAACGTAGCAGAAGACACAGTTCTCATGTTTTTCACTTCTCATGTTTACTTGATATCCAAGAAACCTTGATGGACTTATAAGAACTGTACATCTGTGATATATTCTTGATTCAAGTTTTCTTTTTTTCTTTCTGGGATAATTTTGTTCAAGACTCTTTCTTTTTCCTTCCTATGCAAATCTTCTTCAGGAGATAATTCGGTTGATACAATCTAAGATTGTTGGAAATATCAAAAGACCCCGGTTTTTGATTTCCTGGTTTCTTATCATTTTCGTGAGAAAAACAGCGGGAAAGCGGTGATGGCGGGGAATGAATGGATTAATGGGTACTTGGAGGCTATACTTTCAACTGGGGCATCGACCATTGAGGAGCCAAAGCCTGCACCTGTGACTCTGAGAGATGGGGGGCATTTCAACCCCACCAAGTACTTTGTGGAAGAGGTGGTCACAAGTGTTGATGAATCCGATTTGTATCGGACTTGGATCAAGGTGGTTGCCACCAGGAACACCAGGGAGAGGAGTTCAAGATTGGAGAACATGTGCTGGCGCATTTGGCATCTCACCCGCAAGAAAAAACAGGTTCTTCTTTAAGTTAGTTTGGTTTGAATGAAAAAGATTTCATTTGAATTTGGATATGATTTGTAAATTATATGAATTGTAAGGTTGATGTGATTTCGAAGAAGTTTCATGAAAGAAAATTCTATTTGTGAATCCAATGATGTGTTTGTCTTTTAGATTCCAATTTTGATGGCATGATCAAATCAATGTCAATATCAAATAAGAAACATGGTACCAATGTGCATGGAAATTTTTGTGTTTTTCTTGACTGAAACTTTGATCTATTTAAAGGATTTTTTTAATTGCTCTGTGATTTGGATGCTTTTTTTTTTTTTTTTTTTTTTTTTTTTTTTTTTTTTTTTTTTTTTTTTTAATGATGGGGCTCTGATGTGACTGAAGCTAAGATAACTTGTAAATCTCAGTTATTACAAAATTTTAATTTCAATTGAAAGTAAAGATTTTAGTCATATGTATGTGTACACTGCATTAAACTGACATTACCTGTTTGTTCGGAAATTCAATCCAATTTATTTATCTAAACTGTGCCATTAGCAATTGTTTTTTGTTTTCCAGTTCAAGATAGAGAAAGGGAGTTTTCTAACTAGGATAGTATGAAGTGTTTGCTTTAAGTGTTCAATTCACTATGCTTGGTCCTTTACCTAACAAAACTATCATGTACTATGGAGCTACTGTATGCAAGACCATAATAGGCAACACTGGTGTGGTTTGTGTAGTTGGAATGGGAGGAAACCCAGAGGGTGACACACCGAAGATGGGAGAGAGAACAAGGTCGCAGAGAAGCAACAGAGGACATGTCTGAAGACTTGTCAGAAGGAGAAAAAGGCGATGTTGTTGGAGAGATGATGCAAAGTGACACCCCAAAGAAACAATTCCAGCGTCAGATTTCCAACTTGGAAGTATGGTCTGATGACAAAAAGGAAAAGAGGCTCTATGTTGTCCTCTTAAGGTATACCATCCACACTTCTCCGAGACTTGTTTTGAATTGACATTTCTGCTAACAAATAGACAATTTCTCATGTTGTGTCAATGCGTTATAACCTTGTTCTTTTATTCCACAGCTTGCATGGATTAGTTAGAGGAGAAAACATGGAGCTTGGTCGAGATTCTGATACTGGTGGACAGGTACTTCACATTCTCACACACCTAAATCACAAACTTGCAATAGAATATTTGTTGTCACTCCCTTTAAATGGTGACAACAACTGGTAGAAACAATGTATTTGCAGATTAAATATGTGGTAGAACTTGCTCGTGCACTTGCAAAAATGCCTGGAGTATATAGAGTGGATCTGTTTACACGCCAAATCTCATCACCAGAAATTGACTGGAGCTATGGAGAGCCTACAGAAATGCTAACTGTGGATGGAGATGATGATGACAGCATTGGGGAGAGCAGCGGTGCATATATCATACGAATACCCTTTGGTCCACGCGATAAGTACCTCGCAAAAGAACTTCTGTGGCCTTACATTCAAGAATTTGTTGATGGAGCATTAGCTCACATTCTCAACATGTCAAAAGTATTGGGTGAACAAGTTGGTGGGGGACAACCTGTCTGGCCATATGTGATTCATGGCCACTATGCTGATGCTGGAGATAGTGCTGCAATTCTTTCAGGTGCTTTGAATGTTCCAATGGTGCTGACAGGCCATTCACTTGGAAGAAACAAGCTTGAGCAACTTCTTAAGCAGGGACGCCAATCCAAAGAGGATATCAATTCAACATATAAGATGATGAGGAGGATTGAGGCAGAAGAGCTTTCTCTGGATGCAGCAGAGCTTGTTATCACTAGTACAAAACAAGAAATTGAGGAGCAGTGGGGACTTTATGATGGATTTGATGTCAAGCTTGAGAAAGTATTGCGAGCTCGTGCTAGGCGTGGTGTCAACTGTCATGGTCGATACATGCCCAGGATGGCGGTAATTTGCTAACTGATAGAACCTTAGGTGTTGTTTAGACAAACTTCTTCAATAAGAACTTCTAGCAAATAAAAGTAAGAAGAAGAAATTAAATTGGTTTTTGTTTATGTTAATGCATATGCTAATTAGTAGGAGCTTTCCCATATGACTTCTCTAAATTTTGTATAAGTTCATTTTAAGTCATGAAAAGACGCATTATGGAAAAAATTGTCCTAACAAACCTTTAAAATAAAGGAGAATGAATTTGCAAAGTGAAGTTATGATATCTTTAGACACACAGCTCCATTGCATAAAATTCTGTTCTAATTAATCTTACTCAGAAATTTTGAAGAAATCTCTTCCCTGGATGAATATGTGGCCTTTTTGTTGTATTTTTGTAAGCTAATTGCATCACCTAAGTAGAACACTCTTTGTCATAACTTGATGAATTGCTATTTACTAATGGTTCAAACTTTCTGCAGGTTATCCCTCCTGGAATGGACTTTAGCAATGTCATGAGCCAAGAAGACGGCCCTGAAGCTGATGGCGAGATTTTTCAGCTTACTGCCGGTGTCGAAGGATCTTCACCAAAAGCAATGCCAACAATTTGGTCAGAAGTGAGTAACTGATAATGCAGATCTGTCTTCAAATATTACTCATTTACTGTTATTGGCTTTCTACTTACACTTTAGCTCAGGTGATGCGTTTCTTTAGGAATCCTCACAAGCCAGTGATCTTGGCCTTATCAAGGCCAGATCCTAAGAAGAACATAACCACTCTGTTAAAAGCCTTTGGGGAAAGCCGTCCCTTAAGAGAACTTGCTAACCTTGTAAGTTGACTTAATTGATCTGTCTTTTCAGAGGAAACTATTGCTAAGTACTCATAGAAGACTAATGTGTTCAAAAAACAGATTCTCATAATGGGAAATAGGGATGACATAGATGAGATGTCTTCTGGGAATGCTAGTGTGCTCACAACAGTGTTGAAAATGATTGATAAATATGACCTATATGGGCGAGTGGCATACCCTAAACATCATAAGCAATCTGATGTCCCTGAGATATACCGATTTGCTGCAAAAACAAAGGTATAATGAAGTTTAGTAGATTTTTACTATTTATAAACAATAACTTGAATTTTATGAACTGCTAATGATTTATATTTTTTATCAGGGTGTTTTCATCAATCCTGCTTTAGTGGAACCTTTTGGTCTTACTTTAATTGAGGTAGGATTTAACTAACTAGATACTTTGGTCTGTTTATGTTACAATGATCCCTTTTTATCTCTAAACATGCTCAAACTCATGCAGGCAGCAGCACATGGGCTTCCAATGGTGGCCACAAAAAACGGGGGACCAGTGGACATTCATAGGGTAAAACGAATTTTATCTTAGTTAGATGGTCCATGCAAGAACCATCATCCTGCATGTTTCAATGTGGTGAACTGGTTTCTCAGATAGAATAGGAAAACATAAAATTCACATTCAAATGGAAAAATCTCTTGTCACAAAGGTTTTATTATGTCTCATTTTGATGTGTTAGGCCCTGAACAATGGTTTACTTGTGGACCCTCATGATCAGCAAGCAATTAGTGATGCATTGATCAAGCTGTTGTCAGATAAAAACCTGTGGCATGAGTGCAGGAAAAATGGTTGGAAGAACATACACCTTTTCTCGTGGCCAGAACACTGCCGAACTTATCTGACAAGGGTGGCTGCCTGCAGAATGAGGCATCCACAATGGCAAACTAACACTCCCGGGAATGATATAAATGCTGAAGAGTCTTTCAATGACTCACTCAAGGATGTGCAGGACATGTCCCTTAGGCTCTCTATTGACGCTGACTTAGCAGGTTTAGGATCCGGATCAGACATGCAAGACCAAGTTAAGCGTCTCCTAAGCAAGATGAAGAAGCCAGATGCTGGTGGTTCAAATGACATTAACAAGTTGCCTGACAATGTAACTGGGAAATATCCTCTTCTGTGGAGAAGACGTAGGTTGATCGTTATAGCACTAGATATCTATGATGACAAAGGAGCTCCTGATAAGACAATGATCCAGATAGTGCAGAGGATCATCAAAGCTGCTCAACAAGACCCTCAAAATGCAAGAGTTTCAGGATTTGCTTTGGCAACAGCTATGCCAATGCTGGAAACAGTAGAGTTCCTCAAATCAGGCAACATTCAAGCAAATGATTTTGATGTTTTGATTTGCAGTAGTGGTAGTGAAGTTTACTATCCCGGTACTTACACAGAAGATGGAAAAGTTTTGCCTGATCCGGATTATGAGGCCCATATTGACTATCGTTGGGGTCGTGAAGGGCTAAAGAAAACCATTTGGAATCTTATGAACACTGCTGAAGGTGAAGAAAAAGCTTCAAGCCCCATTGAGGAAGATTTGAAATCTAGTAATGCTCATTGCATATCATACAGAATAAAGGATCTCACTAAGGTACATGAAATGAAACTCACTTTTGTCTTTCACAGTAACAGTGAAAGTGGTTTTATTGACTGAAATGATCCTTGTATTATCTTTCTCAGGCAAAGAGAGCTGATGACTTGAGACAGAAGCTTCGGATGCGAGGCCTGCGTTGTCATCCTATGTACTGCAGGGGTTCATCAAGTGTGCAGGTTATTCCACTCCTTGCATCAAGAGCACAAGCTCTCAGGTAATACTCATCACTCTACACTTTCAGATTCAAGGGTTTAGCTACTTTTTAAGGTTCAATCTTTCAATTGAGAAACTTGGCTAGTGAAGTGTTGGTGTGCTTGATTTACTCAGATTGCTAAACCAAGATGCTTAATATTCAGCAGTTAACTGTTTGGTATTTGTTAGGTATCTCTTTGTCCGTTGGGGACTGAATGTTGCAAACATGTATGTCTTTCTTGGAGAAACTGGTGACACAGATTATGAGGAGATGATTTCTGGAACTCACAAGACCATAATCATGAAGGGTGTTGTGTCTAAAGGCTCAGAAGCACTGCTTAGAGGTCCAGGAAGCTACCTAAGGGAGGATGTTGTACCAAAAGAGAGTACTCTTGTGGCTTGCATTACTGAAACAACTGAGGACAAGATTGCCAATACTTTGAAGGATCTATCAAATCAAAATCTGGGATAATGTGAAGTGTTGAACTACTAGGTACAATTTTCTTTTTCAAATAGTATTAATCTGATTACCTTTACAGAGCACAGATTGAAAAATGATGTAATTGTGAGCTATTGTGAAGCATAGAATCTGGCAAAAGTTATATATGGCTTATTTTGTCACAATGCTTTTTGATGTTAGGCCTTGTATAGAAATTTCTCTTTAGGGTTTAGTGTAATTGAAGCAATGGGGATTTGACACAAGGTTTAGTGTAATTGAAGAAATTCTGCTGAATGTGAGAACCATATGAACCTTTAAGAGGAAGCAAATTAATCAAAACAATATTTTCTCATGATAGCTGCTGAAAGAACAATAAAATCTGAGAAAGGAAAAATTTTGTTTCTCTAAGAAAAGTGAGAACTTTGTTTCTCTAAGAAAAGTGAGAACTTTGTTTCTCTCTACATTTTTTATAAATATTTTTGAAAAATAAAAATGAAGTTAAAAGAAGAAAAAGAAAAGAGAAACATGCTAATTCATTCCACAAGACGTGAGAAGGAGATAAACAAAAATTTAGATGTGAAGATAGTAATTTCTTAATAAAAGAGAAAGGTATAAGTGTAATAGGATACTTTTACTATGAATACTACTAGGGTAGGCGTAGGCGTGGGTACACATTTTTTTATAATAATGATTTTTATATATTTATTATTTTATTTAATATAACTATTATTATGAAGAAAAGTAATTACGGAAACATAAAAAATAAAATTATAATAAAATATGTTGAAAAATAGTTAGAAAATTATTTTTTATTTTTTGTTATGATTGATTATTATGTTTAGTTTCTTGTAGATTTTAAAAATTAAAAAATTAATTAACTAATATAAGGATATGAAAGATGAAAAATGATAAAATAATATGTACACACAAACCAATTCCTATTCCTGTTGTTATTTGTTACAGATTATGGGTGGTTGTTGGAAATTATAAAAGGTAATTTTTCTAGGACTGTATTTTTTATTTTACTTTTATTGTTGGGAGACAAGTCATAGGTTAAAAATATTCTAAATCTTATACTTTTAAAGTTTATTTTGAATTATACATGTTGTAATTAAAAATGTATTTTAAATTATATAATCTAAAATTATAAATATATTTTAAGTTCTATAATCTAAAATACATTTTAAGATACGAAGATGTATTTCTTATACAATTTAGAAACATATTTTTCATTATACAATTTGAATTTAAAATATATTTTTCATTACAGAATTTGAATTTAAAATATATTCATAGATTATTTAATCTAAAGATATATTTTAAATTGTATAATTTAAAGTATATTTCTAAATTATACAATTTAAAAATATTTTAAAATATATTTTCACATCTCCTAAATATATCAAATGGTATAATTTAGAACATATCTCAAAATTCCGTAATTTAAAATTTATAACATGATATTTAGAACTTTTCCTACGCCCACGTAAAAGTGCATAGAGATTTTGATAAGAAAGAACAAATAATAATTAAAAAAATAAATAAACATATATATATATATATATATATATATATATATATATATATATAACATTTTATTGTTCTAACTATATTCGAATGGAGAAAAGTATCAAACAGGTATATTTATTTTCATAAAAAGAGTGCAAATTTTCCTTTTATGAAAATAGATAAACTGTATCTTTTGAAGACACATTGAATAAAAAAATTCAATTGAAATCATGTTAATACAACATATTTGAATAAAATAAGAAATGATACATTTTAATTAAAAAAAAATTTTACATTGAAATTTATTTTTTATAATGAAGTCGTGTTATGGTGTTCCGTATCACAATTTATCTATTTTCGTAAAAAAAATATAATTTTACACTTTTTTAATAAAATAAAAAATAAAAATATACCTTTTTTTTGGTTTTACCTGAGAGGTGATAATAATTGTATGATTATTTATGAGCACTAACGTTACTCTATATAAGAGCATATTTAACTCATCGTGTACAAATATTACAATAAATACTAAATTGTTATGATTGATTTTTCAAGCAATATACTATATGTCCAAGCCCTGTCTTTAATGCTCAAAAGACATACGTGGTGATGTACATGAATTTTGGAAGCTTAAAGATTGACAAATCTTGCTTAAACCGTTCAAACAAGAAAAGTTGTTATTAATTTTGAATAGAAAAATTATTTAAGTGACAAAATAATATATATATATATAACATTGATATTTAATCTACTTTTTATTTTTATTTTTTTAAAATATTTTTTCGTTCTCTGTTTTTATTGAATTGTTTTACAACTTTTTAAATTTGATTCTTTCAAACAAAACAACAAAAAAAACTTGTGAATCATATTTGAAACAAACTCAAAGAATTGTGATAATATTTTATTAAACTTTACAAACTACTAAATAACATATTTAATGTAATTTCAAATACGATTTACAATTTTTCTTTCAAAATTTAAAATAGTCAATACATATTTAATTCATCATATCTTTTAACTTGATATCATTTCATATTATCATTGCTATTTTTATTTTAGTTTTTTCAAATTTTATACTTATCTTTTTAGTCTATTATTTTAAAATATCTATTCCGAATATCCAACGAGTTTGGATGTACATAATTTTAATATATTGTTGGTATATATATTAGCTTTCATGGCAATTATGTTAAAAGATATTTCCAATCATACTTTTTTGATTAATTGATAGTATAAATTTTTCAAATTTAATTAAACTCTTTAGTTTATGATTGAAAATGTTTCACATGTTCCAAGTTTTTACTTTAGAAAAATCAAATTTAAGCTCATAAAAATGAAAAAACAATGGCACAAATTCATTGAAAGCACGTTTTATTTTTATATACAATGTTAGTTTTAAAATTTATTATATTTACGGGTACTATGTCTTTCAAATAATTTTATCTTGTCATTATTAATTTCTCAAATGAATTACAATTACAATTTGTACGAAGAAATTTTTTGAAATGTACTAAAGTTTTAATTAAAAAAATTAAAAATATTGACATTTTATCACAGAAGTTTATAATGGGTATTTTATCTTATATTTTAATTTAATAATTAATTCTAGTGACAGTCTTAGAAAACTTAAGATTTTCCAGATCTTTATTTTATCCTTTCCTTAAATGAATAATAATAATAATAATAATAATAATAATAATAATTCATTTCTTATCTGTTTACTCTTACATATTTAATATTTATTTAATCAATTTCTCCCCGTTGATATCATTTTCTTTATACAAAAACGCTGTAAAGTATAGATCTTACATTTCTAAACGAATTAAAAAAGTATATATTTTTTTTAAGTTGAGTTCTGAAAATTCATCCAATTAAGACACAAATCACAGCTCAATTTCTTCCTAGTCAACTTCAGCAACAAAATCAAATTTAATGGTATAGATCTCATTATTTTTTTTGTTTTAAATTAGAAATTTCATTTCATTTTTTCAGACTTAAAAAATATATTTTAGTTTGTAAGCATTAAATTTGAAAAATCAAAACACATTTACAAGATTATTTTAATCGCCAAACAATAAATTTAAAAGACTAATATCAAATTATTTAATTTGATTTCTTTTTTCAAATTTATAAGATTAATTGGGAGATTAAATATTGAACTAAAGTTATTATTTTTCATTTTGTAGAAAAATGAATTTGTTTCCATTTTAAAAGTACAAAAACAAGACAATCCAATCAAAGCATATAAATCTTGGGGAAACTTAGTACAAACAAAGATGCTGCGATAATTCTAGGATTGGTGTGACGAACAGAGATTGCACACACAGAGTGACACTGTAGACTTTCCTCTCACAAACCACTTTTCTTTTTGTTACATGTTTTCTGTAACAAACACAATGATTGATAGCAACTACAAACTCCAAGGTCCATAGTTAGCTTCCTTGGCATGTAAGGATTAACAATTTGTCAAATCACAGTTTCAAAGACTCACTTTTCTCACAAAAGAACAAACCAAACAAAAAATAATGAAATTGCAATCTGATGTGTGAAGTGGGAGCTTTCCTCTCTGGTTTGTTCCTTTTTTTATTTATCACCAAAAGAAAAAGCACTCAGCAAAAAAGGGTAGCAGCTGCATCACCCTCTGTTCCCTTCTTTTTCTTTATTTTGATAATTATTTATTTATTGTTTCCCTCCTTTTCCCTTGCTACCAGAGCAATCCCAAAACCTCTCTCTCAATCAAAGTATCAATCTTTTTGGTTCCTTCTTGTACCCCAGTACAAAAGATGGCAACTTTACCTTCCCTCACTCTTCACTCAAACCCCAATACCTGTGGTGCTTTCTGGGTGGTGAAGGAGAAGAAAAAGGAGAAAATTGAGGAAGACATCTTGAACCTTGTTGCATTGGCTGTGGTGGTGTTGGTGGCAGGACCATGGCCAGCACCAGTGGCACAAAGGGTCCTTTTGAGATTGGTAGGCAGCCATCAAAGAGGATGGTGAGGGCTCCTACGAGAAATGTGGACTTGGGAAACGAAGAGGGTGTGGTGGACAGTGAGATTGTGCCTTCTTCACTTGCTGTGCTTGTGCCTATTCTCAGAGCAGCCCTTGAGATTGAGGAGGAGAATCCCAGAGTTGCCTATCTTTGTGAGTATTTTTTCATTGGTTGTTTTGATGATTTTTTTTTTCTTTAGTTTTTGCTTGATGTGTGCCAATAGTGAGGTGTTGTGTTGTAAGTAGGTGTATAATGACGCGGAATGTTCACCACGGATGGTTGGTGTTTTGTGTATGGAAGTAGAAGCATATAAGGCTCTGTGGATTTCCTTGGATGTTTTGGGCAATATGTCTTTTTCTTTGCTTCATTTCTTAGAATTAAAGAATAATTTTTATTATGGAAGAGAAGAGTGCAAAAGTTAAGGCTGAGATATTCTAATTAAGAGTTGCAAATTGCCAAAATTAACAACCAATTATAAAATACTTAAAATATAAGATTTGTATCTCATGTTATTGCATGATTGTATCGTTTGTTGGAGAGGGGTGTTAAAAGGAGTGTAGAAGATATGATTTGAGTGATTATAGATAAAGCGTTTACATGTATGGTTAAATTCTTCATGAGGGGCAAAAAAAAAAAAAAAAGAACAGAAAATTTACCAGTTCACACTGAGGCCACATCCAGAACTCGCCTCACACATGAAATGATCATCATAAGGAATTGTTTATAAGGAAAAAAGAAAACAAGTGGCAGATTGCGTCCATGTTAAACCACATCACTGGATTTCCAACAGAGCTTTAGTGCTTATCTTGTTGAGTACTGCTATCCAAATGAAATACAAAATTTTGGTATATGCTTTGGATTGGACTTTGAAACAGTGTTCTGTTAAAAGAAGAGCTTTATAAACAAGCCTAAATTAAAATAATATGATCATGTACAAGGGAAGTAAACATCCTTCCAAGTGTAGAAGTGGTTGGTAACTAAGATGTTACCACTGCACTGAATATAAAGTAGTAAGAGTCTCTTGCAAAGATTAAGAGGATCACTGGTTACCACTAATTATGTTTTCCAAAATTTTAAACTTTCCTGTCCCTATACTTTTCAATTCTTCTCTCAACTCTATATATAATAAAGGTTATGCAAAGTGGTGGAGAGTCCACATGTTTTCAAAATGAAAGGATGTGTAGCTTGAATTTGTTGTTCCTGGCTGACCCCAGAAGAATGTAGTAGTAACTAGTGATGGGATTTTACCAAGTTACATGAGAATGGGAAATGAATCCTCTAAGGGAAAAGGAAATGAACAATTAAAATGGCCAAATAATCACTCAATGAAAATCATTTAGTGGACAAAAGAAAGTAAGCTGTTGGCACTTCAAATATTCATGAAATTGAGGTACAACAATTTTGAATTTCAATTAAGCAATAATTATCAAGTTAAAATAGTGTTCATTTTCATTAATTGATCGATTGAAACCCTTACAGTGGATGCTTATATCTTTAGCATTGCATTTCACCACCAATGTTGTCCTTATGACTACAGACCTGTTAACACATACTAATATTTCTCCCTTTTACAATTTGGCTATATTATTGAGAACTTTTTGAAGAAAAAGTTGATGATTGAATGTTTAGCTCAACTTATCTTGAAGAAAAAATTACTTGGTTTTAAAGCTTTCTGAGAGTTCTTGAAAAATAAATGATTATTTTGTCAAAATAAAATAAACCAAGCATGCATAGCCACTAGAGCAATTTTTGTGAACGCCAAAGCCTCTGCTGGTTGTCTCTCTTGACATGCAGTACTTAATGAAGGCAAAAGTTAAAGTTGTCTTTATATGGTTTATGTTACTATCATCATTTCTGATTTGTGATACCATTAAGAGAAATATTTCCTGTAAAAATGTGCAAATAGATTTTCTGCTAAACTAAAATCCTTTCTTTTCCTTTTTGTTTCTTGAATTGATAAATACTTTGTAAAGTAATTTCATATATGTTTACTTCAAACTATGTTCTGGATTTTATATGATAAAAAGATTTTGTTTATGAAAAATGGTGCCTGCAGTTGTCACCTATTTGAAATCTTTTCAGTTCATTCTCAAAAGAACAACATTTGGTTACTCATAGATAGATTTCAAAGTCTTCGGGCAGAAACTAAGTGGTTTCTATCTAGCTTCCATGAGGGAGATCCACTTCAACTACTATAAAATCCTTTTTTTCTAAGGGCAATTTCGACGAACCTAAAACTTTGGTCTGTTTAACATAATCCAAACTGAACTCAGAAGAGGAGGGGTATAACAAAATAAATTTTAGTTGAAGTATATACAAAAAATGCCTTTGTAGTTATTGCAAAGTGTCACATTGAAGCCAGATTCTGCTTTTAGAATTGTTACTTTGATGGTGAACACAAATTCAAAGTCAACACCTAAAAGAGAAATGAAACAATATATAGAATAAAAGTGTTCCTTCAGCATCTCAAAGGTGCTTTTACCCTCTATTCAGAGTATATGGTACTGATGTTTGCTTGTTAAATTAGGTCGCTTCCATGCATTTGAGAAGGCACACACAATGGATCCAACATCAAGTGGGCGTGGTGTTCGTCAGTTCAAGACTTACCTATTGCACAAACTCGAAAAGGTGCACTAGCTATTTTTATTTGCTTACAATTCTTATAGTTATTGAAAGTTCTGTTTTGTTTCCTCTGGTGTCTATATGCTGGTAATGATGAGTGTCCTGTTGATTTATAGTTTATATATTACCCTCAGCCTGATAGGGTTTTCTCTTTTTTATTTTAATAATGATCTTTTTATAAGGGAAAACATTATACAATGATTATATTGATTGATCATTTACACATAAGAAGAACAGTCATTTCTTAATTGCTACCCGGAAAATGAGAATCAAGTAGTTGAAGTATTAGACATTTTTTAAATTTCTTGGTTGCAGGAAGGGGAGCTTACAGAAAGACTTGTTCAAAGAAGTGATGCTAGGGAGCTGCAGACCTACTACCAACATTTCTACGAGAAGAAAATCCGCGATGGAGAATTTAGCCAAAGACCGTGAGGCTTGATCTAAATCTTGTGTTTTCAAGTTTTATGAATTGTAATGTGATGTTTTATTGTTTTGATGTTGCTCTTGAAGTGAGGAGATGGCCAAGAATGTTCAGATTGCCACCGTATTGTATGAAGTGCTGAAGACTATGGTAGCTCCACAAAATATTGAGGAGAAGGTTTGTTTTGCATGACTAAAATTTTAGAATTCTAGTAAGCATAGCTCAGACCTGGACTAAGGATGTTGTTTTATTGCCAGACAAGAAGGTATGCTTGGGATGTTGAGCATAAGAGGGGACAATATGAACACTATAACATCCTTCCATTATATGCTGTTGGTGTTAAGCCAGCAATCATGGAACTTCCTGAGGTTTGTGTGTCTGGGATATATGCATTGGTTCTTTTGCTTCTGCTAATGATATAATTTCTCTGAAATTTTAAAGTTTTAATCTGCTTTCTTGTTTTCTGTTCAAAATTAAAGATCAAAGCAGCAATTTCTGCTTTATGTAAAGTGGACAATCTTCCAATGCCCATAATTCGTGCAAGACCTGATGCATCTAATGATGATTCTACAATGCCTACCGAGAGGCTTAAAAAAGTGAATGATATACTTGATTGGATTGCCTCAGTGTTTGGGTTTCAGGTAATGGATATTCTCTCTCTCCCTCGACCTTCTATTTCCTAATTTCACTTTGATTAAAAACTGTCCTTATTACAAATGTAGGTGAATAAGGTGCTACATTTATTATTACTGTAGGATCTGGTTCTTGGTTTAAGTTGGTGGATTGAATGTTTATTTTATATGTTCTGCTAAGCATATTTAAAAGAACTAATGATTTCTGTTTTGTACCAATTTATTGAGAGAACTTTCGAAATATAGTTTGTTTCTTCCCAAAAAGTGTTACCAAATTTGCAGTCAGTTGAACTTGTGTTAACATATGGCTAATCTGGAAGCAACAGGATGATGGTTAATGACTAGAAATAGCAATGTTTCATAGGTACGAACCATAGTTTCAACTTAGGTTGGAATTTGAGAAGGGTTCTCAAAATAGATTTTTGATTGTTCTCTGTCTGAGCAATGCTTAGAGCATAATCATTTGCTGGTTTATCTGTTTGTGGCTGAAGCACAATGTCAGTGCTTTTTCAATGGAGATATTCTCCTTGAACCTTTTATGACATTAGTTTTTTTTTTTCACTACAAACATGACAAATGAACTATTTGTAGTCGTTCGTTTGAAAGTTTGACTTCTTTGATGAGCTTTTATTATTAAATTATAAAGGGATTGAAGAGCTCAATTTAGCCGATCCTTCCTTATTTCATTTTGATTCTATCCTTGGTATGAAAGTTATACTTTTCAATTTTTATTGCAATCGGCCAATGAAAATACAGTTAGGTATATTTGTCATGCACATTTCTGGTGAATGATCTGATATAATGTTTCCTTCTCTTTTGGGATATGAAGAAAGGAAATGTGGCAAATCAAAGGGAGCACCTTATATTATTACTTGCCAACTTGAATATACGGGACAGGGTTGAAACATCTTCTGAGGTGAACTACTATTTCCCACATAAAACTTTTGTTTTTCTATCTTTTTTCGTGTTTAATGGACAGGATGATGCTAAATTTCGGAGTTGTAATTGCACTTCCAGTTATCATAGTAATAGCTAACACAAAGCTTGCTGCAGCTTCATGTAGCAACTGTAGAAAAGTTGATGGGAAATATTTTCAAAAATTATGAGTCATGGTGTCATTATGTGCGTTGTGAATCCAATCTTAGGTAATTCAATGTTTTATTTTGGGAGATAAAACCCAAAGATTTGTACCCTAAGAGTATGTTTGGAATGAAGAGTTGGAAAGGGAAAGGAAGGTTAAGTTTTCAATTTGAATTAACATTTTTTTTAATGGAAGGAAAAAAATTGAAGTATTATCACGTAATCTTCCAATCATCTCTTATTTTTTTTTATATAAATGTTTTATAGCTATCAATTTAAAACCCTTAAACTAACCCTCCTTTCCCTTTCTCTCCAAATCCTTACCCAAGCATACTCTCTTCATACAGTGCTTATTTACTAACAAGAGCTCATTGATTCATTTTGGTGTTAATTTTTAACACTATAGGTTTCTAGAAGATTATGACTTGCAACAGATAGAGCTGATATATATTGCACTTTATCTTCTAATATGGGGAGAAGCTTCAAATATCCGCTTTATGCCTGAATGTATTTGCTATATTTTCCATCATGTAAGTTCTCTATGATCTAGCATTCATTCTTTTGCTGTGCCTGCACTGTGGGTTCATGATCTTAATCTCATGCTCTAATTACTCATTACAAGCTTATGCTTCGTTATGTTAGCAAAATTTGTTTTGTTACCTCTTTTAAATTATCATTTTACCGTCATTCTCATCTCCATCAATAATAAGTGTTATTAGCTTCCATCTTTAACCATTCTTATCAATATGTTTAATGTCTTGAATTATTCTTCATAGACAGAATCACAGCATTGAAATTAAGTAGAAGATATTTCATGAATAAAAAGAACATCATAGATTATATTTTCGGATTAAAGAATTAATATCATTCTAATTATTTACCAAAAGTCATTCTAATTAGGCAAAACCTTTTGTATACACCACACAAGATTCACTATCTTATTCATATATTAATGTTCTAGCTGAATGTCTTTTGAAACGAAGAAGATTTCTTCAGGTATCACTTCTCTCATGAATTTCTAATCATAAAAATTTCGAAAAAAATACCTTCATGTGGAAACCCCAAATGAAATGCAACAAATTGCATATTTATCAGAAGAAAGTTTGTGGAATGGAGACTTTTCCCAGTTAATTTTCAAAACACCGCATATGCTAGAATTCTTTATAACTGATTTGGGAAGCTATGCTACATTTTCAAACACAAAGATGTACTTATGGAGGGGAAGTAAAAACAAGTCATAAAATTATAATACTGCATAAATTATATCCTAGTGGTCAAGCATGAATAAATAATAGCATATCTATTATTAATATTCAACATTCAAACAACTTAAATAGCGAAAGCCATATCAATATCAGACCTATTCTGAACATGCCTTAACTTTCCACCTAATGACAGACCTAGTTCCAGCATCATTCTTTCTAATTCTAGTAGTCGGAACTCTATAACCTTTATAGCACTGATCCTGACCCTGTAGTTTCACAAATTTTTAATTTCAATTTCATGTTTTAACCAAGCAACTAGCTAACATGGGCTAGATGGTTTGATGCCATATTAATAATTCTCTTCGTTTTTTCCTTGCAAAGATGTGCCATGAAGTCTATAGAATACTAGATAAGAATCCCTCTCGTGTGACTGGGAGCACTGAGCTAGTAGAGGGACGTGATGATGAATATTTTCTGAGGGAAGTTATAAGTCCTATATATCAAGTTTTAATGAAGGTCAGTATGATGTGCAGTACGTTTTCATATGTTGTCTGGAAGTTGTTTTGTTGTGTGCTTTCAAATGTTGCCTAAAACTTGTTTCTGTATTTGTTGAAAAAGGAAGCAAAGAGAAACAACAAAGGCAAGGCAAGTCACTCTAATTGGAGAAACTATGATGATCTTAATGAATACTTTTGGTAAACGTTTCACTAGACTTTTACTTATCACATATTGAAAACTCATGAAACAGTGATATTTTTATATGCATTTGGATAACACGAAGCTCAAACTTGTCCTTTTCCAGGTCTAAAAAATGTTTTGAAGATTTAAAATGGCCATGGGATCCCAAAGCAGATTTCTTTAGGCATTCAGACGAGACACAAACAAGGCATCGGGTCTGTCTATGTTCTCTTTCTCTCTCCTTTACATTCTGTATATATGTGCTATTTTCCAATTGTCAAATTCGGTCATATGTATTGGATGTAGCTAGAATTAAAGAAAATTTATTTGAGTATATCATTTACTTTATATTCTATTTGTTTGAATAATTTCTCATCTCAGGTTAAGTGCCATATTTTTATACTCTATGCCAATGTGCCTAATAATATCCTATTTTACCCCTTTATTGAAGAATGATTTTATTTATTAAGACATTTTCATCCGTAAGATATAAGAACAGCCACAACAACTAAGCCTTTTTCCACAAGCTGGGATTGGTTACATAGTTCAAAAGATGCCATTATGTTTTGGAAGTTATATTGAAACAAAGGGCTATAGCAAGAATAATCCTATAACTACGGATATGAAGTGCCAATTCTCATGGAACCCGCATGAAGGATTCCTGCATCAAAAATTTGGATTAGGATACACTTTTTTGGGTAAATATTATATTTTTTTAGATATTTGGAGGACCATCTCTCCTAAAACCTAAGTTGCAAAATAGAGACATATCTCATGTATGTATATAACATATTGCTCAGGCTGAAATGGTTTTTCATGTATAGCTATTTACTTGTGCGTTGATTTTTGTACTTGTTCTACTTCTTTTTCCTTGCACTTATTGTGTTCTATAGACGTATAAATGCAGCCTACTTGTATTTTCCTTCCACAAACTAATAAAATTGTTCCATGGATTAAGCAACTTTATACTCACCTGCTTAGATGAACTTCTATTTCTTTTGAAAGAGACCTTAACTGATGTACAAATTTCAATGACAGCGCCGTAGCCAAGCCAACACTGCAGTTGGTAAGAGGAAGCCCAAAACAAATTTTGTTGAAGTTCGGACATTTTTGCATCTGTATAGGAGTTTTGATCGAATGTGGATATTCTTTATATTGGCTTTACAGGTAATTGTAGTAGTTGGACCTTTGGAATGTTCTTTATGTTGACTTTAACTGAATCTCTAGAGCTATGGTTACGTCTTTAAACTCCACCATGCAAATTTATTTCAAATGTGAAAATATTTGTTTCAGGCAATGATTATCATAGGATGGAGTTCCTTGGGACCTGTTGGGGTGTTTTTTGATGAAGATGTCTTCAGAAATGTTATGACTATATTCATTACATACGCTTTTCTCAATTTTCTTCAAGGTACTATATTCCTGTGTTATTATTATTACTGTTCTGGTCTGTGATATGATTTTGTTAATGTAGAATGACTATATTCTTTATGTTGTTATAACTGCAATTACTGGTATCATTTATTAACTTTTTTCTGACATCTTTTATCTGCAGTAACTCTTGATATTATTCTGACATGGAATGCATTGAAGAACATGACATTTACTCAGTTGCTTCGATATTTTTTGAAATTTGTGGTAGCAGCTGTTTGGGTTGTTGTTTTGCCAGTCTGTTATTCCAGTTCACTAGTGAATCCATCAGGGCTTATAAAATTTGTCACCAGTTGGGCTGGGGATTGGGGGAATCAGTCCCTCTATACCTATGTTGTTGTGTTATACATGTTTCCAAACATAGTGGCTACAATACTCTTTTTCCTTCCTCCTCTGCGGAGAAAATTGGAGCGCTCGAATATGCGAATCCTTACCTTTTTGATGTGGTGGGCTCAGGTCAGCAACAAATTCATTCATTTGTTTATTTTTTTGTGGAAATACCTAACAGATGCTTCATGTATTGATATTTTCATTTGTTTCTATTTTCTAATTGAAATATGGTTTTGGTTTGCTTTGTCTAACATTGACTATGCTGCAGCCAAAATTGTATGTGGGAAGAGGCATGCATGAGAACACGTTCTCACTGCTGAAGTGAGTGAGAATTTCTTACCATTTTCCTTTTTGAATCCAGTTCTTTTTGTGGGATTGAGGAGGGAGGATTTCAAGGTGGAAACCTTTGTTTTACTCCAACCACATGTTTTCTTTTTAATTCGCTTAGTTTGTGTCCTGCAAATCTTTTCTTTAGAAAGATGATATTTATAAAATGATTGTACAATTCCAATTGTATTTTGTTATGTTAAACACGATTTCATGTATTATGTGCTTTGTAAGATAATTGTACTTATTATACAGGGAACCCTTTTTTCAAAGAAAATAATAATTTTCTTTTCCTTAAAGCTTTTCCAAGAAGCTAAGAACAAAGAATTTTTACCCCAACAAAAATTCAAACATGCACGTACTCTCCTAGTTAAAGGCATACTGATTAATATATCTATCAACTTTCTTCTAGTGTTTTCGTCATATGTTTTACAAGACTATTTTGGCCCATATATGGACAAAAGATCAATTTTTTTATTTATTTTCTCTTAAAATTTGATCAGACTAATGATTGGGTATTTAATTCAATCATAGGCACATATTTGCTGCTTCCATTACTAAGTATCTTTTCATATTTTTTTGGCTTTAAAATATATTTTGTCATGGCAGATACACCCTCTTCTGGATCATGCTGCTGATTAGCAAGCTAGCATTCAGCTACTATGTGGAGGTATTATTTATGTAATTTATTTTTTATTTAAATTTCTTCTAATTTGCATGGCTTGTTGACAATAAAACACATGTAAGTGATACAAAACATGCCTTGAATTCCAAAAGAGTAATTAAAATCTTGAATGACTAGCTTGCTTTCTCTGTCAAAATATCCTTTCAAATTGCACTGAAATAAGTAAATTTTGTTTTTGATTCCTAAACCTTGTATGAATTTTAGTCCCAGTAAATTCGTTTTTGAAGTTTTAGTACTTGTTATTTTATTTTGGTCCCTATTAAATATCTATTTTTTCATTTTAGTTCCTATAATATTTTGTTCATTTTGAATTAGTCTCTTTGAAAATATTTGGGGACTAAAAGCAAATAATCTACATATAACAAGAACTATCAAATTCTTGCAATCATGTTTCATGTATTTTCTTTTTTCCTCTTTATATCCATGTCATGATTGTACGAAACTCATCAAATAAACTGTAATTCATTATCTTTCCACAGATATTGCCCCTTATTGGACCCACAAAAGTAATCATGGGGATGTCCATCGATAACTACCAGTGGCATGAGTTCTTTCCAGAAAATGGTGAACATCTTATGTCCTTTTCACATCTACCTATCTTTGCTACTTATTCTGTCAGCATAGCTAGCTTAACTCACATTCTGTAACTGCTACAGAGACTCATAATATATGTATTGTCATTGCAATATGGGCTCCAATTATCCTGGTAAGTATAGTAGGAAAGGAATTTTGGACTAACGAACTTCATTTTATTCCAGTACTCTGCCTTCACATTTGTACATTGATTCATTCCATTATTATATGTTTTATTAATATATAGGTTTATTTTATGGATACTCAAATATGGTATGCTATTTATGCCACTCTGTTTGGTGGCATTGTTGGAGCCTTCAGCCATCTGGGAGAGGTTAGTGGCATGTTTATTGCAACATTTTATATTTGACCTTTGTAAAATTTGAGTTCTTCTTTAATCCCACAAGAAAATAATTGCATTATTTGGTGTAAGCTGTGTTATAAAATACATTTGTTCATACTTTCTTTTTCTTTATTTGAACATTTGCTTGGTATATTAGTGATATAATACTTCTCTGATTTTGATGCACATATACCTTACATTTGGTGATGGACATGTCAGATACTGATATATGTTATACTACTGCTTCTGTACCAAAGGATGAGTGCCTTGTCCTCAAAAGACTTGCACTTTTTCTTTGAATAACAAAAGGATCATTATCTTAACTTGATTATAATGATTCTATATAAATTTGATTGCAAATATACTTTCTATAATTTTTTCAAGATATTAAAGACAAACAATAATAGGATGGTAATGGAAAACCAATATAAAAATCATATTATATATTTAAGAAAAATAAATCAATAACATATACGCAATTTATAATCATCATATTTTAATGTATAATGTACTTGTATCCTAAGTTTTAAATTTTGTCATATTTATGTATTGTATCTTATTTTAGCTAGTGCTTGTACCCATACCCATGCAACATAGGTTTTTGTTTTTTGGTAATTTTCTCCTAATGTTTTGCATCCCTTAGATAAGGACACTTGGAATGCTCCGGTCCAGATTTCAGTCTGTTCCAGTAGCTTTCAGTCAGCGCTTTTGGACAGGAAGAGACAGAAGGACTAAACAGGATGAATCGGTACTGCAGTTCATGTTTCAAAATTTAGTATTTATGTACTACGAAATTATGTAACTACATAAAAGCTGAATGGTGTCTCGTGAATGAATTTTCGGTGCCAGGATGAGACCTATGAACGGAATAATATTGCATACTTCTCTCAGGTTTGGAATCAGTTTATAGATTCTATGAGAGAGGAAGACCTCATCAGTAACAGGTCCAAACTACTGGCCTGATACATCTTTCATTGTATGAATGGTCCCGAATTTCTAGCTTCTGATTATATTTTTAACTTCAATTGTCCAGGGATAGAGATTTGCTTCTGGTCCCATACAGTACAATTTCTGTTTCTGTAATTCAGTGGCCTCCATTCTTGCTTGCTAGTAAGGTGTGTCATATGAGTGGTTCCCTATGGCCAGAAGTTTATTATGATTGAATGAACGTGTCTTTTGCTTCTTTTCTAAATTTTTTCAATGTGATAGATTCCTATTGCTGTTGACATGGCAAAAGATTACAAGAAGGAGACTGATGATGATTTGTTCAGAAAGATAAAGAGTGATGGGTATATGTATTCAGCAGTTGTTGAATGCTATGAGACTCTCAAGGACATCATATTGAGCCTTCTGCTAGAAGAAGAAGATAGGCTGTAAGAGAGAAATACTTGTATAGCCTCTGTTCACCCATTTAATTTTCTTCTTATTTGAATCCTCATGAGTATTGGGTTTCTTCCTTCTATGAGACAGGGTTGTGAACAGTATATGTAATAAAGTAGAACAGTGTATACGAGAAGAAACATTTGTCAAGGAATTCAATATGAGTGGCTTACCTTCACTCAGTGAGAAGTTAGAGAAGTTCTTAGCTCTACTGGTAGGCTTTCCCAATCATGCTACCTTTTCTTCTCAGTATACTTCAGTTCCTTCTCGTAAGACTTATTCAGGTCTTATAAATATTATTTTTCATCCATTGGCAGCGCTCTGAAGATGGAAAACTTGAATCCCAAATAGTCAATGTCCTGCAAGATATTGTAGAAATTATCATACAGGATGTCATGGTTGATGGCCATTTGTATGTTTGAAACAGTGACTGGAACTTTGGTTTATGATTTTTTTTTTTCTTAAATGCTATATTCACAATATTGGTGTGGTTCTTCCTTCTCCAGGTTTTTGCAAACACCTCAGCAATATCATTTAGAGAGAGGGCAGAGGTTTGTCAACATTGCCACTTCTTTTACACATGATAGAGCAGTGATGGAGAAGGTAGTCTTGACAATTATAATTTAGTGAACCCATCACATTATTCCATTTGGATGTGCTGTTGCTTACAAGCTTCTGTTTTCTCTCTGTAGATTATTAGGCTTCATTTGCTTTTAACAGTCAAGGAATCAGCCATAAATGTTCCCCAAAATATAGAAGCCCGCCGCCGTATTACATTCTTTGCAAATTCTTTATTTATGAATATGCCAAAGGCTCCCAAAGTTCGCGACATGTTGTCCTTCAGGTCAGTCATTTTGATAGACTAATTATATATTGAAAGGAAAGGGAAAAAAATAGAACAAGTATTGATTAAATTGAAGGACAAACTCATGAATGGTTTTATGACACGATCTCCTATTAAGGTCTATGAAAGCAGAAATAAGGCTGGGAGAAATACAACTATTTGATTTCATTCAAGTAGTTGAAGAGTTTGTTAGTGGTTTTGTGGCTGTTATGTTGGGAAGCTGTGTATATATGTTTTGCGGGTTTTGGGGGGAGGGTAGGCAGAGAAAGATTGTGCTGATAGTAGGAGGTTTTGGACCCTCGAAGTGCCAGTGTTGTATGTGTAAATTTTCTGTATATTACAAGTGTTATACAGAAAAGTTCTTTTTCCTTTTGGGAGTTTCTTATCTTACGAGTTTCTGATCCAGTTTCTATAACAAACACATTTGTATACTCTATTTTGTGTTGAAATTGAACTTCATATTGGAAGAATGAGGGCTACAAGTTTAAACTCTTGAACACTTGGTCATGCAAACTCTTATACCATGTCTAAGGACAACTCCCATAAAAGCTTAAGTTGTTGGCTGAGGCTTAGAACAATTTTATATCAAAAAAAATTAATTTTGAAATGATGGATGAATTGTCGTCTGGGCACAATGTCTACTTAACCAATTTTCTGATCGGCTCGAAAGAGAAGAATGATTTAGATACTAATCAGATGTCCTTTTTCATTACTATTTCTCTTTATTTTTTCCTTTTAAATCAAGAAAAAAATGATATTTTATCCCTATTCAGGTTATAATCCTAACTAGGTTAGCACTACATGTTGACACCTCATTTATTGTGGCTGCATCGAAGTATCTACTTGTTGACTTTCCCAAATATATGGATGATTGTTTACTTTTGCTGAGAGAATTATTAGGAGAAGTCTTTGCTTAAACCTAACCACATGTTCTGTTATTTATTGGTTGTTTTACCATTAATTACAGTGTTCTAAGGTGACAAATTAACTAATATCTGGCCGAACTATCTGCAATTGATCATTCTAACGTAAAACCTAAATACACTTCACAGATATTCGAATAATGCTAAACTTTTAACATTAGTGTTAATACCCTAAAAATTTTCCCTCGCACTACTGAGAATGGTGACTTATCTGACTATTGCTTCAGTGTTCTGACACCCTATTTCAAAGAAGATGTTCTATATTCTGATGAAGAACTCAATAAGGAAAATGAAGATGGGATATCAATTTTATTCTACCTAACCAAGATATATCCCGGTGAGTATTTTTATATACTTATATGTCTGTCCCTCTTGTATATATGCACTCATTTACTGAGTGAAGCTAAATGTACTGTAGATGAATGGGCCAATTTCCATGAACGACTAAAAAGTGATGATTCTGAAGAAGACAAGAAGGAGTTAATGCGGCAGTGGGCATCTTACAGAGGGCAGACACTTTATCGAACAGGTCTTGATTGTAATGAACAGTATTTTCATTGCTAAATTTGAATATTCATTCCAATTAAAATGTTTTTCAACTTCTTTTTTTGTTAGTGAGAGGAATGATGTACTATTGGCATGCTTTGATCCTTCAGTGCTTAATAGAATCTGCCGGAGACAACGGTTATTTCTCTTTTCTCATACTGTGTTCAAGTTAAAATTCTGAGATATGCATAAGCCTTTCATTTATAGATGAAATATACGTCTTTCTCTTGCAGCTCTCTCTGAAGGCTTCTGGACAATGCAATCTGATGACACAAATAAGAAGCTTATCGAAGATGCAAAAGCTATGGCTGATCTAAAGTTCACCTATGTTGTTTCTTGTCAAGTGTATGGTTCTCAGAAGAAGTCCAAAAATCCTAGAGACAGAAGCTGCTATTATAACATTCTCAATCTGATGTTAACGTGAGTCAATACAACCAGTTGCTGAACTTTTTTAGTTCTTGTGTTTGTAAAACAAAAATGGGATTGAATGGAAAAATGGAACATTCCATGCAGGAATTCAGCCCTTCGTGTTGCTTACATAGATGAAACAGAAGAAACAAGGGATGGAAAATCTCAGAAAGTTTATTCCTCTGTTCTTGTCAAGGGAGGGGACAAGTATGATGAGGTATGGACAAAACATCCTGGTTTCAAGATTTATCGCGAGCTGTGTTTTTTCCATATTTGATGGAATTTAGTTTCTACTGTCTGCCAGTGTAATTTTTTTATGCTCAACCAATAAGAAATTATGCTATGTATGTGATAGATACTGAAATTATGCTAAGAATGATATAAAGAAATTCGGAGAACAAGCACTGATTACATTGAAAATTGCAGGAAATATCAAAAGTTAAACTGAAAAAAAAAATATATAAAAGAAACAGTGTTTTTCTGCCCTTTGACCCTACCCACTGCCAAAACTACCTCCTCAGCACACGGTCTAATATGTCCTTTCCTATAATTTTCTTTACCCTCCTCTCCATACTGCCAGGTGTCCTGTCTGTCATACAATCACAACAGAATTCTATATCTATTTCCCAAACTACCCTTATTTCCTTCTTTCTGTTCAGTTGTTGACTTTGATTGTGTTATTGTATCCGTATATTAGTTAGTGTAGTCCACACATAGTCTCTGTAGTTGGTGATCCTAATCTCTGTAACTATATCGCAGTTATTATATCTTAAGATTATCCTCTAAGATTAATTTTACGGAATTCTCATTATCTCTTAGGATTGACTTCTATATTTTCCTATCTTATCATGATTCGTTTTCCTAATTACTTAAGGTCATAATTAGTATAAGTTAGTAATTACATAGCAGCACATCAATGCATTGTAATACATCTAAGTTAGTATCAGTTTTTTTATTCTTCTTTATTTCTCTTCTATCCTATATACATAAAACCACATATTTTAAAAGTTTTATTTCAAATGTATGAGAATAGAATGCTTGAATTGTTTAAAATAAAAGATTGAAAGTAGATAGAAATTCAACTAAAAGGAGCAATTTTACGTTGCTTTTATCTAACAGTTAAGTAACCACTCTTTAACAATGGAGAAACAAACATGGAGCAGAGGCTTTAGAGTTGAGGCAAATGGGAAGATATGATTACAGCTACAATAATTCTAGAATAAAAGATTATTAGGGTGACAAACTAAAGGATGTTATGTGCTATTATTTTTATGCTATAGGGGTTTTGTATTGTGTTACTGCTGTGCCTAACTATATGATGAAATAGTTTGATATGTTCACAGGTTGCTCAATTCATGTTAAGTTGTTTTGCCGTTATGAATAGCCTTAAATTTAGAATTATTCTGTATTGCATTACCAGGAAATATATCGCATCAAGCTACCTGGTCCACCTACAGAAATTGGTGAAGGGAAACCTGAAAACCAAAATCATGCCATTATATTTACTCGTGGAGAAGCCTTGCAGACAATAGACATGAATCAGGTAACTTTTCCCTTCAATTTAATACAAATTAAGTAGCTCTTTGTGTATAACTCAATGCTCCTAATTCATTCTTTCTTCTGTTAAGGATAACTACTATGAAGAAGCTTTCAAAATGAGAAATGTATTGGAAGAATTCCGGAAAAGACGTAGTGGGAGACGGAAACCCACCATATTGGGTATAAGGGAGCATATATTTACTGGAAGGTCTGCGTTGTGACAATATCTAATATTAAGTTTTATTTGAATTATTTTGTCATGATCAAGAAAATATATACTTCTATATCATCAAACTTGACTTGGAACAAGTTATCTATGCTTATGTGTTTCTTATTCTGCAGTGTTTCTTCACTTGCTTGGTTTATGTCAAACCAGGAGACAAGTTTTGTGACCATTGGCCAAAGAATTTTGGCTAATCCATTAAGGTTAGTCTCAACTTTTTTGTCCTGTGATACTGACTGTAAGTATAACAATCCCCTTGGATTTTCATATTGTTTTCACACCTTTTGTACCTTTTACCTTATTCTCTATTTTCTTTCCTCCGCTTAGTTTTGTACAAGAAAGGATTCGATTTATTATTTGTCTACTTTCCCACCTAAAATCCCTTTAGGCTTGAAAAATGAACAGAGTACAGACAGGTCACTACTCTGTGCTGCAAGCAACTGAATTTAATACATGAATAGGACGGTCTTGCTTTATTCTCTATGACCTAACCTTTTCTTTTTTACTTAAGTAATCCACATTTCTGAATTTGCAGGGTCCGGTTTCATTATGGTCATCCTGATATATTTGACCGAATCTTCCACATAACAAGAGGTGGCATAAGCAAAGCATCAAAAGTTATAAACTTAAGTGAAGATATATTTGCAGGTACTAATAGTAAATGCTATCCTACGGATCTAAATTTTCTACTAATTGTGCTTTCAATTCAAATCCATATTGTTGATTTATGTTTGTGGGAATTTTTTACTGATTATGCTTGACATTCTCAGGGTTCAATTCAACTCTACGTCAAGGATTTATCACACATCATGAATACATACAAGTAGGTAAGGGGCGTGATGTGGGCATGAATCAGATATCACTATTCGAGGCCAAGGTTGCAAATGGAAATGGAGAACAATCACTTAGCCGGGATGTTTATCGACTTGGACGACGATTTGACTTCTACAGAATGTTGTCATTCTACTTCACAACTGTTGGTTTCTACTTCAGTAGCATGGTAATTAATCAAATCTAATTTTGGGGATCTTTTCTGGATAGTTTAAGATATATGGATAGAAATCTATCTGCAATATTTCATGAAATGAGTGATTTCTTAAGGCTTAATTTAAGCACTTTGTCTAGCACGTGTACTACATAAAACAAGGAGTGTAGACAATGCTTAATAAGTATTTAATGTGTGTGGTTCATTTAGTTTAGAGAAACCTTAAATTGGCGATATATAGTCCTCAAAAAATTGGTGACAAAATATTAGAGTAGCCTTGCTCTAATGTTTAGTCTTTCAAAAATTTAAGTCAACACTTTAGTCTTCCAGATGGACCTATATAGTGCCATTTTAGATCCTTGCGGAAATAATTTGGTGACAATATATGGAGGACTACAATGGTGACAATTTAAATCTTCGAAAGATTGATTTGGTAACCAACACCTTTGATGTACATACCAGCATGTAATTTGAAGGAAAAACTGAGGGTTTTCTCTTTAGTTTAATTCAGACTCATTTGAGATTGTGTTGACCTTTCGAAAGTGGAAGATAGAAAAAGGTGTATTTTCTATCAAAACCACATTTCTTAATCTGATATTAAATATGGGCACATTCCTAAATTTTAAAGAAATCTGTGACAATCAACTTAACTTTTGAGTTGGCGTGTTTTACTGACTGTATTGTGAAATATTGGAAAACTAGAACGTACAATACAATTACAGATATTACCGGACAACTAAATACAACAGCACATGTCTCTCCTTTTGATGTTTAAAATGGACTTATGCTAATGCCTGTATTTGTGTTATGAATTTTTCAGATAACTGTGTTGACTGTGTATGTGTTCTTATATGGACGTTTATATATGGTTTTGAGTGGTGTTGAGAGAGAAATTCTTCAAAGTCCAAACATACATCAGAGCAAAGCCCTTGAAGAGGCTTTGGCAACTCAGTCTGTTGTTCAGTTGGGCTTACTGCTTGTGCTGCCCATGGTTATGGAAATTGGCTTGGAGAAGGGATTTCGCACTGCCTTGGGTGATTTTATCATCATGCAGCTGCAACTAGCCTCTGTGTTCTTTACTTTCCAGCTTGGAACAAAAGCTCATTATTATGGAAGGACACTTTTACATGGGGGCTCTAAGTATAGACCAACTGGCCGCGGGTTTGTCGTCTTCCATGCGAAGTTTGCTGATAACTACAGGATGTACTCACGAAGTCATTTTGTGAAGGGCCTTGAGATACTTATACTATTGATTGTTTATGAAGTCTATGGAATGTCATATCGCAGCTCACAACTTTATTTGTTCATCACAATCTCAATGTGGTTTTTGGCCACTTCCTGGTTGTTTGCTCCTTTCTTGTTTAATCCTTCTGGCTTTGATTGGCAAAAAACTGTGGATGATTGGTCAGACTGGAAGCGCTGGATGGGAAATCGTGGTGGTATTGGTATTTCAGCTGATAAAAGCTGGGAATCTTGGTGGGATGAAGAGAATGAACATATGAAACACTCAAATATCAGAGGGAAAATTCTTGAGATAATTCTTGCATTTCGCTTCTTCATGTACCAATATGGTATTGTCTACCACATGGATATTACTCATCATCACAAGGAATTGCTGGTAGAGTAAATTTTTTTGAGTATTCCCCTATCCTATTAATGGCTGCAAGCTTTATTGGCACCATCTTACTACCTTTGATATTTGGTTGTAGGTATATGGACTTTCTTGGGCAGTTCTAATAATAATACTTATCGTATTGAAGGTATGTACAAATTCTAGCTGGGGATCAACAGTGATTTTGTATAAGACTACTACTGCTTCAATTTAAGCCTAATCATTTGCTTGATACAAAATATTATTAACTAAAGTGAATTTTTGCTTCTAGTTTAAATTTTAGACGTAAAACATTTATTTTCATAAAATAAAGGGAGCTTTTAGATCATTTTAGCTACTGTACAGTTAAAATTAGTTCACATTTCTGCAGTACTAATTCGTTTGTTTTTGCTGTCTGTATATATCAGATGGTTTCCATGGGAAGACGAAGATTTGGCACCGATTTTCAGCTCATGTTTCGTATTCTAAAGGCCCTTCTCTTCCTTGGCTTTTTGTCAGTCATGACTGTATTATTTGTGGTGTGTGGACTGACCATATCAGATTTGTTTGCTGCCATTATTGCCTTCATGCCCTCTGGATGGGCTATTATTCTGGTAAGTTAAAATTTCTGCACGTTAGAGAAGCATTAATTAAGAACAACTTTTGGTCTTTTTGTCAAATTGACCTTATTTGAACTTAATTTTATAGAAACTCTCTTGTTTAACTTTCCAAAATCCAGAATACTTAAGTTGATTTTAGCTTGTGAGAGAAGCTAAATTCATTTTACCTTCATATTTTCTTCTCCCATAAAGTACTGGTGAAAAAATTTATCCAAATAAAACCATTATCTGACATGTCTCGGGCAGATTGAAGAAATATTGCAATATATTTTACTTGAACACCATCCTAGACAATTTTCTTAGAGTTTCATTCATCCAAAAAAACTGATGTTCCCTTCTTTTTTGCATTCAAGATTGCACAAGCATGCAAGGTATGCTTGAAAGGAGCTAAACTATGGGACTCAGTGAAAGAGCTATCCAGAGCTTATGAATATGTGATGGGATTAATAATATTCTTGCCAACAGCCATTTTGTCATGGTTCCCATTTGTGTCAGAGTTTCAAACCAGGTTGCTATTTAATCAAGCATTTAGTAGAGGGCTTCAAATTTCAATGATTCTTGCTGGAAAGAAGGACACTTATAAATCTGATTGACATATTACTGAATTGCTAAGGTAATCTTGCATACATCAAAGTTATTTTTGTACCATGAATGAAAGAAAGTGATGCTTGTTTACTTTGCTCACTGGTTTCCTATGTTTCCAAATATTGGCAGGAATTTGAAGTTTTTTCACATTGGAGAGAAATTGATCTTCCACATACTAGAATTTTTGGGAGTTCATAGTATTCCCTTTTCCTTTTCATACTATACTTTACTGACAGAATAGGAATGACAAATGACAAAAGCAGGACTTTGACATTTTGAAATTGCATAATTGTATCAGCAATGTATATGTATGAGCTAAAAGAAGAGAACTTTATTTATTTGTTACATAAATCATTGTTACTCATTACAATATAATTTAATTACGAATATTTATATATTAAGATTAAGTTTAAAGTTAGTTTACTTTCAGTTGGGATTTTAAAAGGGTAAGGAATGTTGTATCTTAAATAAAGCTAGCTATATTTTTTCTTGTGCATCTTGTGTGTTTCATTCAGTATTTGGAACTAAAGAATCACTGCAAAAAGATAACAAACTTTTACCAGAAAAAGACAAATTTTAAAGTTAATGAACCAGCCAAATTTTGTTTTAAATATTGTCAGGATGCAAAATTTTGTAACATAGTTTTTGAAAAACAGAAAACAAAAAATTGAGGATTGGTTATATTGGTGAATGCATTGCAGTTAATAAAAAATGTTCAGTGGTTGATTTATGAACTGTTTGAGGTAGGGTAGTAGTTACAAGGATATATTCATTAAATTTAACTTCAAAAAAAGAAATCATGGTCTTAAATTATTAAAATTTAAAAATAAAAATCTTAATCACATACTTTTTTTTATCTTCAATTTTGTTGAGGCATCTTTATCTCTCAACTGTATGAGAGAACTGATTACACTCTTGAGCTATAACTAAAGTTTGTTTTCACTCAACCATGTACCATCATTTTGATTTAACCTGCTGTCTCCTTTATTTTGTGTTTATGTGGAGAGGTACCAAAGGCCAATTTTTTTATATAATAATAATAATAATAATAACAAAAGTTTTAATATTTTTATAAATATTAAATTATAACCATATAATTTGTAAATGTTTCAATATTATTCGATGATCATATATATCCAATTTTAAATAAATTACATATTTCTAAATAAATATTTGTATAAGTCATGTAATTTATCTTTTAAAAATCTTCATACTATAAATTAAGTTTTTAATAAATAAAAATATTTAATAAAAGATATACACTTAATTTATTCTATGAAAAGTTTTAATTCAATAACTAAATTATTAAATTGCATACATATATGAATTAATTATATCAAAATTTATTCTTAAAATAATTTAGTTTTCAATAATGTTAATAATAGAAAAATCTAAACTTTTTTTCACTCAAAAGTATTATGGTAAACTCCATTGGCCTATATAGAATGGACAAACAACACATGTCTGATGTTGAATCGTTTCACTTTAGTTCAGACGCCAATGCAGTTGAAACTAAAGAGCACACACGCTCGCTACTCTCATCAATTGTTCTTACTCTCAGGTAATGATTCGAAAAACCCTCAATCTCTTCTTCCTCCCCTTCGCTTCAAAAAGCTATTTTTTTAACTCGTAACACAAAATCATAAGACTTCTGCTTCTGGGTGTTTCTTCGAAATTTTTTTTCTTTGACCAATCTTTTAGTTACCCATTTCCACCCCTCTTATCCCCATTTCATCAAGTTTAGATTTTCTTTTCTGTTGTAATTAAATTTATAATTTTTATAACAGCCAAAAAGAACCCCTAATCACCAAACCTGTTAGGAAGAACCCACAAAATTTACCTCTTTGGTATCTGACTTTTATTTCATATATAATTTTTTTTCTTTTATGCTTTCCTTTTGTTCTTACTATTGGTAATTGTTATGCAATCTTCCAACATTTTGGCATGTTGAACTACAAAAGGGGAAATGGGAATTGAAGCAAGAATGTGTTTGGCATTAGCAGTAGAGAAAAATAATGTTATCAGATGAAATTTTGGGTGAAAATATTTCTTTGATAGGGTGGGGAGTGGTGAATAATTGAAATAAGCATGGGTTAGTTTATCTTAGAAACGCTCGGATAGGTGATAAAGAAGTAAGAAATATGCTTTGCTATAATTTTTTATTTTTTTTTTCCTTTCTGGCCAAGGACAACAAATTTTGCAGGGAAGCTACTTATGTTGTAGATTGTGTTCTTTTCTAATTTTATCACTTCTGAACAGATTATTTACCTCACTATTTGTTCAATGTTTTCTCGCATCACTCCTGATTATGATGTTAGTGTTAATTTTTTTCTTTTTTACCTCAACAGCTTAACTAAGAATATGTAATAGTGTTGATACTTGGTCATGTACTCGTACGTAGGAACTTTAATATATTGCTATGTCCTTGGACAAGCTTTTGGAAACTAGCACATGCTGTGGTTTTGATAAGTTTGATTTAGTGTTTTATGAGTATCATTTTAATTTTATGCAGGTGGGGTTTAAAGTGTTGTGTTACCGTGCTCTGTGACAATGGTTTTGATTAGTGGCAAGAGGTAAGTTTTCAAGTGCCATCGGTTTTGACCATTCTTTTGAAACCAAAATTTTCGTCGTCAATATCAGCACTTGTTCTTTATATAGTATATTAACATCCATTTCTCATGGTTCATACAAACAATTTGGCTCCATAAGATTCTAAAATAGGTCTCCGAAGTCAAATGGAAAATTACTCCTTTTAGCAAACTTACTTGGAATAGGATGTATGATAATGCTTTGACAGTTGACAAATATCACATTTGAAATACTCAACAGACTCTTTAGTAAGCGATGAAGTCATATTTAGGAACTCGCTCATGTTTATTATGTTGCTTGCTGGTTTATGACCTTTAATTTGTTTTGGTCCTTGGATTCAACGAAAACAACTCACTCTGCTCCTTAGCAATTAAAATTGTTTTCCCCATGAAAAGATCCTCAAATATACAATACGAAGAGGCAAAAACTAGTGAACATTTCAAATATTTTATAAGTTTTTTTATATAAAAATAAGACTGTCGGTCAGTTATGGGACATATAAATCAACCCTACATTCTCTTGCCTTTATCTACAAAGAGCTCCATCCGGTTATGCAACCTGCACCCATAATTTGGTCCCGAGTGATTCCTGGGGTAACAACCACCATGCATTGTGAAAAACTCATATTTCAATAATAATATTAGAGTTACACTTCCATACTCATTTGTCTCACACATATACACATAACAGTTTGTTTGTTTCTTTGAACCAATTGCCATTTTTTTGCACTACCTAATACTATTTATTTGAATAGTGGACTTCTTTGTTGCTTTTGGTAAATGTTGGATTTGTCCACAGAAAGTGGAGTACGTACTTTTTCTTAGGTTGTCTAAGAAGTTGTGTGTGGATTAAAGAAGCCAAGCTTGTTTTTGCTATTGTGGAATTTATGCTGTTATCTAATGTCTACATCTCTTGGTTGGACTATAATCTCAGAATCTGTTGGGTTTTGCGGTTGCCAACTTAATGAGCTAAAGTAATCTTGTAGGATTCTTTCTCGTTCTGGGTTCAGATAATGGTAATTTTGGAGTGCTGTCAGTGTTTAGAGAGCTTGGACAGTTTTGCTTATCTTATGTCCTTTCTTGCATACTATTTTTTTAATTTTTTGGTATATTTTACCATCTGTTCTTATACATCTCCCATTCATCAGAAGGAAATATGCATTTCTATATGCTCATATATTATATTATTTGTTTTCGCTGTTTGATAGTGAAGCCATTGTACCCTGGCTGTGTAAAGAAATCTACATATGATATGGAGGGATACCTAATTCGAATTCTTTCAGAAGCTTTGTTTGATATTTATCTTTGTTATCAAAATAATCATTGCGATTCCTATGAATGGTGTTACCAATTTTGTGAAAAAAATGAAACTTTCTAACCTGTTTGATCATCCTTTATAACTGATCTACGTTAATCTGATGTTTGACGGCAGTGTCTTGCAACAAACAAATGATGAGAGGGCCAAAGCACAAGGTATTACAGTGCTTCAGAATTCGCAGCAGCAAGGAAACAAGAATGTCGAAAGTGCTCGGCCACAGAATGTGGTCAATACTGGCATGACCAAAGCAATGACAACAATGGATGAATTCAAGTCTGGATTTCCATCAGAAGGCTTATCAGCCACTTCAAATAAGTGGTGGGGAAATAGGGACCATGATGATTGTGCAGGCACTGATGCCAATGGAGCCAAGAGTCAACCTAAGGAGGAAGCAGGGGAAGACAAGATGGTTGATCAAACAGGAAAAACTGAAAACAGTGAAACTCCTCATGGTGCATCTTTGTTGAGAGCTGTGAGGAAAAGGGCTGTGGAAGAAGGAAGAGAAGCATTGAAATTAGGAGTTTTTCGAGGCTATGGTGGTGTAAACAAGCTAAGCAAAAGGGAGAAAATATTGCTCCACCAAATATTCGGATCTTCATTGCCAAAGTCATGGGTGGAAACATGATTTTAGTGGTTTAGAGCCAGTGTAATTCTGCACAGGTAAATACTATTTGGGATTCACTGACAACTTAATGTGAGTTCCTTTTCTTTCCCTGGTTTTTATGGTTTTGTTATTGATAGCTAAGTGGGATGGAATGTGGAGCAAATGTCATGTGAGACTCTTAATGGGGGAGCTCAAGATTTCTTTTTTGTCATTCATGAAGTACTAACACTTTGAGATTGAGATCCATTTAAAAGATAACTTCTCTTTAGAGATGTTTTTTTCATAAATGTGACACTTTCATCAGATGTTGATATAGCTAAATGAGAGAACAAGAGCACCAATTAGATGAAACTTGACTAGACATGGACAGACTTTCATTGTAAATGAATTGTTTAGCATTGTGTTATAGATGTTCTAAAATTCATTGTGTTAAAGATTCAAATGAATATTGTGCCCTCTAAGTTGTTGAACCTTGAAGACTTCCAGTGTTTTGTAAGCAGGAACTGAAAACAATTACGAGAAAGACTGTTGTTTGACATTATCATAAATATTTTGATGGGTGCCGCAGTCTGTTTGATTGATTTTTTAACAGAGAAGATTATTTAATTGATGCTAATGTATATTAGGAATTTTAGTGATGATATTAATTGATAGTTGCCAAGATTTATAATAAACTATGCTAACTTGGTACTTCAAATATCTTTACATTTATTTTATATTGTAAAAAATGTCTATTTATCGAGAGCTCTGTTTAAGATAAAATATAAATTAATATCAAGATTTTTTTAATAGAAGTTAAAATTGTTTTTTTTTTCATCTACTTTCTAGTACAAACAGTTTTTTCAACGAGCTTTTTCAACTCTGTTATTATCAAGTTTTTCCACAAAATTATATTTTTTTAATAGAAGTTAAAATTGTTTTTTTTTTCACTTTAAAATGTTTTACAATCTGTTAAATGTGTGACTAAATACTACATGTAACTAGAAAATGGCGCTGTTTTATCAAAAATGTTTTTAAAATAACATTATTTTATTAATAATGTAATTGTAAAATGTATAAATTTTTTAAGAAATATGAAAAGTTAGATGATAGTGAAATATGCAGAAAGAACTTGAACGGTAATATTTAATGTCGACATATAATTGTGTGTGTGTGTAATAAAACGTGTACTATAATGAATAACCAGAAACGTCCCAGTACTTTTTCTACTATATTGAGATATCTTACTCAAGAAAATTTGACCTTTGAAATCTAATCTAATCAGAATACCTTACCCAACAAAAAATTATTGAAAATTTAGTATAGAAAAACCAACCAAATGCACAGTTGCAGAATTTTCAAGTTGTAGCACTATGATATTCTATCTTGAATGATGAGTTGTCTTTATCAATTGTTTTATTAATTCAATTATAAATAAAATAAAAATAAATATATTTAATCTCTGAAAATGAAAAAAAAAATAGTTTCTTAATTTAATATTATAAAACATTTAAAATATTTCTCTTTGCATTCACAAGAAATAAAATACAGACTAGTTATTCTCCCAAACAGAGCTGAGGGATATAGACAATTGTTGTTGAGCTGTTACATCTGAAGCATAATCTTACTATATCTGAATAATTTACATGAATAATACTAGGGTTGATAATATTTTATATTATAAAACATTGAATATTTTATCACTGATTTTTGTTTTACTTTAGTTTTCTTTCTAAATGAAAAGATTTAGAAATTACATAAAAAAAATGTTAAAAGGGATAACAAAAATATATGTATTAAACATTTACCTCTAAATAATAAATTTAAGTTCTCATTTTCAAGAACAATATATAGAGTAATGATTTTTGTCACCACTTTTTTTTTGTCATATGATCCTTCTAATTTTATATCAAACAAATTACTATTTTTTTGCAATAAATCAATCAAGGGATAAATTTGACCTTTTCATGTGTTTTCTTTAATCATTATTTTGATTTACATTAAACTTAAAAGCTATTTAGAAATCACCACCATAATAATATTCCATCAATAAACAATTTCATTAAGTTTTGTCAAAATCAATTCTTTATCCATTATAACCTTTTATATTTTAAATTTATACATTTAGAAATACCAATATAAAGTCCAAATACACATGTTTGATTATACATAGTTAGGGTTTACTCTTCTTACTTATAAAATACATATACACATAAAAGAAGACACATGAAAGACAAAGAATAGATACTACATAGATATGGAGAGATGTTAATAAATATGAAACAATGTGAGGTCCATGTGCATCTTGTGAACAAGTTATCCATATTAGAGATAGACAAAGAAAATGATGCAATGGTGATATTGGTGTACGTGTAGTAATACATTTTTGCAACTTCAAGGTGCCATAGCATTTGGAATTTCATAGAGAACCCAAAAGGGAATATGAGTAGTTTCATACCTATTTTACATCTTTTTATATAATTCTAACTTTATTTTTTATGCATTGTTATCACAGTCATTTCAGACCTTGTGGGAAGCAAGGAGACATTAATACTCTATCTAATGAACAAAGCATTTTTAATTGCCAATAAAAGTAACTGGAAAAGATGTTATGGGTGGTGTTATGTATTGGTAAGGAATCAAAAGTTGCAAAATGTTTGTGCATTGGCTATAAATTAATGAATGAGAAGCCAAATGGGAAAAAGTTGCACAGTCACGTGATGGGCACATGATGCATGTGAAGTGCACTGCTATGTAAGTTTCTAAAGATGTTTGGAATTAATTTTCAGAACTTTGGTATTGTAGGTTAGGTTTGAACTTTTAAGTATATATATGCATGTGTTTGTGATATCAAATTTTGTTTGCATAGTTATGAACACAAATGATGCATGAAAAGATGATACTTATAGTACATTGACAAAGAAAATTAGCATTAGAAACAAATAAGCAACATTCAGTGTTGTTTTTAGTATTAGGGTTATCTTGAAAGAATTTTAATTAACATAAATAGAAAAGAGTTTTTTTTTTAAGATAAACGTTCTTGGTAATGATGATGTGGTATCGACATGAAATTTTAATTTGATATGGCAATTAAGCCAAAAATAATTGTTAATTTAAAATCTTTTTTATTAGTTATACAAAGGTACAATCTTTTTTAGGGCTTAACTTACACATTTTTTGGAGATACAAAATTACCCAAAGAAAAATTTGAATCTTTACAAAAACAAAGAAGGAGATGTAGTGAGAAAAATCAATAACCCACTGAACAAAGATCTAAACACACAAAATGAATACCTCACATTAAAAAAATTGCAAGAAAACATAATCACAAATCATTTAGAGTGTATAGTTAAATTTGGCAAAATATTTAAAGATAAAAAAAAAATTGTAAAGCAACTAAATTGTGAATCAAGCGATGAAGGTATTGGATATGACGTTTACAATTGTTGAATCGTATTTGTTTGACAGTATGACATATTGCTTATTATCAAAGGGCTCTAAATAGTACATTTTGTTGGTTTGTAGCATTTTCTAGAGCACATTATAGGGTTGTCGAATATAACTTTTTTTCTTTTTATATTAGATATTTATGGATTAAAATAAAATATTTGCTACTAATCTTACTGTTCCTTTGGTAGAGGACGAGAAGGAAGAAGAAAAAAAATTGGAAGAACATTAGGAGATTTTATTGGAAGTATTTTTATAAGAAAATTAATTATACGCAATATGTTTGAAACATAGTTATCTAAAGTTTTATTGTAGATTATAAGCGATTATAGACATCTATAATTAATTGCATATCAATTATTCATTACACTAGTGATAACTAAAAAATAAAATGAATATTAATAAATTAAATAATATTTTATTTCTTTTAAAATAAACATTTTTTTTTATTTCGCTTCTGTTTTCACTAGATCTGTTTCTTCCTCTTTAACAAAAAGAGTAAGTTTGAGAAAGTAAGTATATATTGAATCTTCATTTGTTGATCTTCAAGATACGTTTTAGATGGTAAAGCCTTTATACTTGACGTACCTTAGGATAGTATCTTATTAAAAATATTAAATTTAGAATTTGAAAAATATGTTGCTTTTATTGATTTCCTTTTTATTGAAAAATAATATCAGAAAAAATATATTTTATTATGATTGCACAAAATCATTTTCACGAAAAAGGTCATCTTCTTACTGAATTAGAATAAGAGTTTTTGTTACAATAAAAAAAATTGTCTTTCTTATGAGATAATTTAGTGTGATAAAATTAACACTTTTAGTAAAAACATCATGTTATTTTTTCATTTCCAAAATTTTATATGAATATCTTTATAAATATTTTTAGTTAATCAAATAGTTTGGAATCAATAAATGATAAGTTGGTATATATGAGGATGAATATTGTTTTGATATAGTTGTATACGATTGTTTATAGTTGAATTTGATTGTTGAGAAATTATGTATGTTGATATAGAAATTGTGAATGACTCTGAAAATTATTGCAATAAGAAAAGAGTTTTCAGGTCAAAGTTATAATTGACATGTTATATGTTATTTTTGTTAAATTTATTATAAGGACAAATATTATTATGTAAAAAAGAAATGTAATTTAAGAAAGTATATATATATATATATATATATATATATATGAAAATTTGTTTTTTAAAATAATTGTAATTTATCCTATTTTGTGTTATTATATTGTTTGTTAATTTTAATAATAGTGTGTTACACAAGATAATGTGATGTTGCAAGAAGATAATCTCATGTAAAAATGGGTTGCAGATAGAAAAAATAAATTATATTTTATAATTGTTATTTTCTTATCTTAAAAGTGTCTGTATATTAATTTTCTATCAATAATAAAAAAAAAGTTTTATTTTATTTTATTTTAAGAAAGTATTTATATATATATATATATATATATATATATATATATATATATAATGAATACGAAAAATTACATTATTTATTACACGAGTCATGAATTTTTTGGTTTGTGATGAAAAAGTAAAATGATTGAGATATATATTCATGGTTTATAAATATGTTTATTGTGTTGTGAATGATTTAAAAAAATTAACTGACCTTATTATATATATAAATAGTTATAATCGTAATTTGTACAAAATAAAATTATAGATAATAGTTAGAAGCCACATAGGATATTATAATTTCCCTGAAGTTTGGTGATGGGTCACCTAAACTTTCTATGATTTGAATATTTATTATTTGTATATTAATTATATAGTAGGGGATATGTGTGTTAGAGTTATTTATATTCACCTAGTGTAGTTTATTAAAGTTTGTATAAATAAATATTTTGAATATATAAGATATATTATAATTAAAAAATTAAAATAAAGAAATATTTATAACCTATAACTTATTTTAAAATTGTAATAATTAATTTATACAGCAATGTAATGTTATTTTTAACTATTAATAATGTATTTTAAGTATTATTGAAAATGATTAAAAAAAGGAAAGATATAGATTAAAGGGATAAATAAATATTAGAAAAAAAAATCTAAAAATACTATGGCTGAACGAAAATTCCTCAAAACACCATTTTCAAAAAAATAATAATTATTAATAACATTTTTATAATCAAGCAAATTGATATCTAAATCTTTTCAGTGATATTTTTATACCAAACATAACATTCAACCTGATTTAATAAGTACATTATGTTAAAATATAAAATAAATTGTCCTTTTGTAAAAATAATCTGGCCAACTAAGTTTTGAATGTATTGCAGTAAACCATAATTTAATTAGGATTAAAATTTTGAAGCTTAGACTAACTTCTTAGCAAGTTCAACAAGTTGACTCATTAGATTTGACTGCTTTTCAAATTCCTAATTACTAATCTAAAAGCAAATCAATGTCAGTCACCAAATTTCACCATTTTTGTTTTATTATAGTGAAAATAGTTACACCTAAACTTTGACACTAATACTGATTTAAGTGTTTTATTTTTATTTATATCTTGTGAAATGGTAATGAGGTAAAAGGCTCCTATCACCTTAAAGTGACAACATTAAATATCCATTAAATTTCGGAATCAATTACTCAATTTCAAAAAAGTATCAATTTAATTGGTGAGTATATTTTTAAGTAAATGTAACTCTAAGTTTTTTTTTTTTTTTTCTCTACAATGAGTTTTATCTAGTATTTTAATTTTAGATCAGATACAAGTCTTACTTACAATATTTATTAATTTGATAAATTTTGGTATAAATAAGATTGAATATATATATATATATATATATATATATATATATATATATATATAT
>Ga0209489_101715_pt1 | contig 45076 bp, 13 predicted proteins | sample SiratrowhiteBW_FD_187527 | JGI IMG/M metagenome (GOLD analysis project Ga0209489, IMG submission 187527) | Root nodule microbial communities of legume samples collected from California, USA - Siratro white BW (SPAdes) (version 2) | ecosystem: Host-associated > Plants > Roots > Nodule | place... | reverse complement strand
TTTTTTTTTATTTTAAAAAAAAAAAAAAAAAAAAAAAAAAAAAAGGTAACCTAACAAATATTAGAAATAGTACAACAATTGATTATGTTTATAAATAAGTAATAATAAGTAGATGAAATTAAGGATAATAAATAAATATAATAAAATATAAAATATATTAATGTTAATGAAAGAAAATTAAATAAGCTAAACACTAATTAGTCAAGTAGCTTAGAGCATATTCATTCTAAGGGGTCAGGTCATACAAAAGATTAGTTTAGTTCCTAAGTATTATAAGACTTTCCTAGAATATACTGAATTGATATAAAACTTAAAACTCTGAGTAATAAGAATAAAAAAAAATATTTTCCTAAACATATATTTATAGCAATAATCAAATTAAACATTAATTAGAATGTGAATATTATAAGTTAAAGTAAAAGTTGCTAGCAGGTCTTAAGATGACCTAACACTGTGAAACCACAAAAGATAAATTAAGATTTTAATTTACTCTAATTAAATTAAAGCAAATGATGTAAATTCAATTAAATAATCTTAATACTTTTTTGTTCTTATATCTTGGGGTCTTATTTAAGATATACTGTCTTAAATTTTATTTCATATCAACATATTTCAACAAAAGTATGTTATAAAATTGAGATATTAAATTTAAGATATTGGGTATGACCTTAACAATGGAGATGTGCTTGTAGTTTATAAACAAAAAGCTACTAAAATAAATTATGTTAAAGTGTTTGGAAACACTTTTGAACGTATTTAGTAAAACTAATAAGCTAACTAGTAACTTATTTGACTAACTTATAACTTAGTTTAATTAATTCAATAATATTTATCGATTACTTCCAAGTTTTTAACTTATAATCAATCTATAAGTTTTACTTCAACTAGCTTCTAAATTTTAGCTTGTACTTTATTTAATTTTCTTCTATTACTATTTTTTATGACATATTTCATTATTATCTTTATTTTTTTACATACTTATTACATGTTTCAATTTAATGAAGATAATTAATTATTACACTTTGTTGTTTTTTATGCAGTTCAAAAGATTTGAAAATTTTAAAAATAAATAAAAATTAAATTTAATACTCAATAGATGAACTCATTTCAATAAATCACTTATTCAAATATTATATACCAATTTTAAAGAATAACTAAAAGTACTAGAACGTTGTTACTCTACAAATTTTAAATTATAACTACGCAATAATATTTTTCCTTTGAAATACAAATTTTATGTATATAAAAGAATTGTCCTTTTATATACATTTTTTAACTGATTTATCATATAGTTTACTAAATATTTATAATTCAATAAATTAGTTTATTAGTCAAATTAAGAATTTATTAAATAATAACTAGTTTATTAGTTAAAAGTTATCTAGCTTAGCAAATACGGACTAACTAGTGAGTTAGTTTTGTCAAATAAATAAATTAGTTAAATTAATTTATAAGTTAGTTAAAAAAGTTAATAGCTAGTTTATTCACTTATGGAATACACCACTGGTTTAATACAAAGTGAAAGTAAGATTATGATGGATGAAATTCGTTACTGTTTTAATATTTGATGTGTTTCTTTGAATTTTTTAAAGAATATATTTTTTATTTAAAAAATATATAAAATTAAAATTAATATAACTGTTAAATTTTACTTACCCTGGTGAGAACGCATATACACAGTGTTCATAACAATTCTTACAATATTGTGTTCATATTATTTTTTGCTGAAATATGAAAATATTCCGATATTCTACAAAGCTTCGATAGCATCTCATGGTTTTACTAAACGCCATGTCCAAAATTTGATTCTAACCTTTTGTTTCAGATCTTCCAATTTTTAGAATATGTAAATATATCAAAATTTGAATTGATAAATTTCAAATTATTTTACTTTTTAATATTTTATTTAGGTAAATTAATTTAAATGTATTAAATTTTAATTCTTTTATTTAGATAGAATATTATAATTATCACCAGTTACCAATACATAAAATTATTGAAATGTCAAATAATTATAATTAATATTCGATGAATTTTTTTTCAATCAACCTTTAAAAAGATTAAAACAAATATTGACATTAAAAATAATAATCATTGACATTGGTGGATACATTATGAAATAATAATAGTTTACAAAAACAAAAAAAATAATTCTAACAATTTATATATATATATATCTATATATATCTATATATATATATATTAATAAAAAACATAAATTCATCAATTAAAAAGTAATTATTCCAACCATATTTCAGCCTTATTCATATCAATAACTTTCAAACTAAAAATTTGAAATCAATAATATAATTTAAAAATATAAAAAAAAATCAAATTCTTACTTTTTTTTAGATAAATTTTAAATTCTCTATTTTTAAGTAATTTAATTTCTCTCACAAAAACCTTAAATTTCAATTTATTTTCAAACTCCTTACTTAAACATCATAATTTATTGTAAAATATTTGAAATTGTCCATTCAAATGAATTACTATCTTAAAATTCCTCATCCAACACATATAAGGGTTTTAAGTTAATAAAGTTACACACTAAAATTATTAATTAAATATTTGGATGGAAATAAAATGTTATATGACAATTGACTGGATTGGATCAAAGAATATCGTGGTCTTACACCAAAAGAAATTACAAGTGAATATGGTCTTTAAAAACTATTTGCTGAATAGTTATTTAGTATTTACTTTCTAATTGAGTCAAGTGAAGGTGACGGATTGGCCCTTAGATTGAAGCAAGATATCTGAAAGCAGTGGTCATTATGTATAGTGAAGAAAAATAGTGTAACTGTACAAGCTATTGGTGCCCCATATTCAACGCAAACAAGTGTCTGGTCTACAGTTCTAAGCACACCTAAAGCTAAAGATGGCACCAGCAAATACAACAATTAATGTAACCATGTACCTGAGAAGAATTGTCAGCTCATTTATGAACCGCACAATACTCAACACAAAAATTAAATGCTTCCACAAGCCATGCAAACCATCTGCAACACCAAGGTCCCACCCCATGTAAGGGTACCATTAATAACCTAACATTCCTTGATTCACATGTGAAGAATCTTCCCAACTAGAGAAGCACAGGGAACCAATAACTCAAACCGTGCTCTCAAAGGAAACTTGGAATTGTGCTAGATGCCTGGGCTTTGGTTTAGATGAAGCACCCAGGCCTTGAAGCAGCTTCATGACATCAGCAGAATCATCGAGATAATATTTGGCCTTGCTGGGTTTCTGGCCAACAGTGCAAGCAAAGATCTCTGGAACTACTGGCAATGATGGGGATGAAACTGTCCTTAATATGCTCTCAAACATGTCTTCATCGGAAATGTCATCTCCCACGCACATCACAAAATCTGGCGGATTACCACTATTAACCATAGTGGAAAGAATCTTTTCAGCTACCAAGCCCTTGTTTAACCCCTGCAAAGAATAGAGGAAGACTAATAAGTCCAATGAAGGTTATGAAGTTGGCGGTAAAATAGAAGATTAAAGAACTGTACCTGTGGCTTGACTTCAACAATATGCTGGCCCCTGGTGACAACTGCAGGTTCATTGGCAAGGACACTTTCCAGATGATTTAACAATTCTTTAGCCTGGCAGGAGCCAAAATCAGGGTCCGCATCTTGATGATGCCACACCAAAGCACTTTCCTTAGTTTCAATATTAGACCCATCAGTTGCCTCCGTATACAGTTGCATGACAGGTTCAACAATCCTCTTCCAATCAAGATCAGAAGACACGTGACTGGTTTCCCACTCAGAATCTTTATTCCACCTGCAACCACAAAATGAGGAGGGAGGGAGGTGAGGCGTTGTTCAAAGTATGGTTACCCGAATATTTCTAGAACTTAAATAAATACCTTAAAAAGTATCCATGTTCGGCAGCAAGTCCAATCCGTTTGCATGAAGTTAACCAATTACTTAAAGAATCTCTTGCCCTTCCACTCACAATGAAGACGGTATTTTTAGGATCATTACACATATCATTTAGCACAGATATGACTTCAGGGCTGGGGGCTTTGTTTATAGAAGATTTTGATACGATAGTACCATCATAATCAAGAAATATAGCTCTTTTACTGGTTCTTTTGTATGCTGAAACAATGTGATCGACAGACAATTTTCTAAAACCAGGAGAAAGAGAAACAACTCTAAACCCTAGGCCCAAACCCATTCCCCAGCACCTTTTGGTGTAATGATCTTTGCATGCTCTCTCCAAATCCTGCATAAAGCTGCGCGCCCAATATGCCACATCATGAGAACTGATGTACCTGTAGTGTTTCTCATGCCTCAATTGCTTCTCTGAATCATGCATAGTAACAGCTGAATACAGAGCATCAGCCACAGCATCTATGTTCCAGGGATTGACCCTGATTGCTCCACTTAGGGAAGGAGAACAACCGATGAACTCTGACACAACTATCGTGCTCGTACGGGGAGAATCACTTTTCCTACTCAAAGCTTTATCCATCTGTGCAGTTCCTTGTCTGCAGACAATGTACTTGTATGGGACTAAGTTCATACCATCCCTCACAGCATTAACAATACAACATTCTGCTACAGCATAATAGGCACTCTTCTCAAAACGAGGAACAGGTCGGTCAATGAGAATAACTGGCTGATAATGGTTTGAGCCATAAGTATCATTAATCCTCTGGGCAATTAAATATGTTTCCCTTTTTGCTTCCTGAACACCCTTACCCGAACTCCTAGCAGGATTCACAATTTGGATCAGGACAACTTTGCCCTTCAAATCTCGATTTTGCTCCAGCAGCTGCTCGACAGCTAGAAGCTTCAGACTGATGCCCTTAAATATATCCATGTCATCAACACCAAGAATGACCTTCTTACCCTTAAACTCTTCCTGAATCTCTTTCAGTTTAGTCGATGTAGATTGGAGATTTAATACAGATTCAAGCCTACCCATATGAATGCCTACAGGCAAAATTTTGATAAATATAGTACGGCCGAAGTAATCAAGTCCTATATGTCCTCGTTTAGATTCATAGTCAAGACCTAGCATTCTTTTGCAACAAGAGAGAAAGTGGCGAGCATAATCAAATGTGTGGAAACCAATTAAATCAGTATTCAACAGTCCCCTCAGAATTTCATCCCTTACCGGCAACGTTCGATAAATTTCAGATGAAGGGAAAGGACTGTGAAGAAAGAATCCAAGTTTAACACGATTATACCGCTTCCTCAGGAATGTAGGCAAAACCATCAAGTGATAGTCATGAACCCAAACAAAATCATCATCAGGATTGATTATTTCCATAACCTTGTCTGCAAATATTTTGTTTGCAGAAACATAAGCCTTCCAAAGCGTGCGGTCAAACCGCTCACCATGATCAGGGAACATAGGTAGCATGTAATGAAAGAGAGGCCAAAGCTGCTGTTTGCAAAAGCCAAGATAAAAGTTTTTCATGAGATCATGGGGTAAAAAGGTAGGTATGCAATTAAAGTCCTCCAGTAATTTCTGAGCAACTGCTTCCTGCTCATGGGCATCTATTTCAACCTTGAGGGATCCCACATAGATAACCTCAGTATCAGAAGAAAAACCATCTTTTAATTGTAACAGAATTGAATCCTCATCCAAGCTGAAACACCATTTACCAGTGTCTATATCTCTCTTAGCCTGCAATGGCAACATGTTTGCCACAAGGATTTTCCGCTCCCGGTAACCAGAAGAACTAACATCGGAATCCCCATCATATCTACCAGAAGCATCCATGTCAGAAATAACTCCAGGAACTGTCATAATCCTTGGGATAGTTCTTGGTGTATGAGGAATATCAAGTAAACCTCCAGCTAAGTCTAGTAGGTTGGCATACGATCTGGATGCCATGAATGATCCAAGGGAGTCTTTTCTTTAATGCCTTGAATAGTATGAATTCACACACAAAAGTCAGTTAATAAATAAATTATTAGAAGAAACACATAATCTAACAGCTATCCTACAAAATATTAACAGTAGTTGTGCAGAATTATCTACTATTATTGTCACTTGTGAATTTTCCAGGCAAGTTTAGCAGTTTCGGTTTATCAAGGCACTTGAACAACAGTAATTAGCTAAACTTTTTTTTTTATGGTGTCAAAAAAATAGTTGATAAACAATTCATCAATTCCCACAATAACAAGTTGCAACTTAACACAGATTTCTAGGCTACATAACACGGAAGAAGATTTTCTCCACAAAACTATGATGAATTGATGATAAAGGCAGTTCAGATTATGGACTATTGACTAATAAACCACAGAAGATGCCTTACAATTATTCACCTGGGAATGCTGACTCTAATAAATGCATCTTATGATAGTCAGTTTGGACAACATTAAAGGGGTCATTAGAATTGCTGAAAACAAAACATAATTATTCCCCAAGCAATTAGCAATAACTAAGTAGGAGTAACATTTATTTACCTCTAGGCTCTCAAATCCCAAAGAAAAGTAAAGCAAATGAACAAATAACCATATTTGAAAAGCCTAGGAAGCAAGTCCAAAACTAAAAATTTAACCATGCATGATGTAATTTTTTCATTAGATAGAGGAACATGCCAACTTCACTACGAACCAAAAGGGAACATTATCTCCACAAATTCAATCTAAGCTACACATCCATATAAACATAATTGTAGCACCTCATCATTATTAACACTAGAAATTAGAAAACAATTGTTGGACTCTAGATAAAGAATTCTGGAAGAAGTGTTTTTTAAACAGGAATCTTCAATCTGTCAATGACATAACTCTTCTGTCTAATGTACATCTCCAATGAAGATGAATCCTATCGATCCAATTTTCACAGCCATACCTTGACAGTTAGTGCATCATCATAATAATGATAATAAAAGCAATACACAAATCATATTCCCCAAAGGTTGCTGACACGATTGAATACACACCCATTATCAGAAAATTGACTCTAGAGAGAAACAACAAAGCCAGTACAGTCAGCAACAAGCAACACGGAAGAACTCTCTTGAAATTTGAGATTTCACAATGAATTAAAAACAAGTTTGAAGTAGTCGAAACCTAAGACAAGGACAACCGGCAACCCATGATTGTGCTTTATGAAATTGGATAACTACAATCAAATAATAATACACGTCGGGCCAAAAAAAAACTACACCAAAATGCATTGGTGGAGATTCCTTTTAGCCGAAGGGTAAATGCTTTCTGCTGTAGGGGACAATAGCACGTCTTAAAATAGAAACAAAGAGACAAAATGAAAAAAAAAAAAAAAAAAAAAAAAAAAAAAAAAAAAAAAAAAAAAAAAAAAAAAAAAAAAAAAAAAAAAATGGAAAACACGGAAGCCACACATAGCAACAGTCGTTGAAAAATTCAAGTGAACCCCATGAAGTTCAAATCCATACAAAAAATAACACTTCAAAAATAAATATTAAGAAATAAACCAGAATAAAAGAAAATACACTTTATCAAACAACCACAAACTAATAATAATAATAGATAAATAAACAGATAAACAAAAAAGGAGACACACACCTTAATTTAAGCTATCAATATTCAATCACCACATTACCATGCTTCAATAATCTGAAAAATCAAAGTTGCAATATACTTATTAACAATAACGGAAAATTATAAAAACGAAATAAAATAAAATAAAATAACAACATAACACTCCATAAATAAATAAAAGTATAAAAAAACGCGGAGGATCGGTATCAGTAAGAGCTTAGCAAATAGAATAAAATAAAAATCAATTAAAATTACAGACCTAGAAAAGAAGAGAGTAGAAAAGCAGAGGATGATGACCTTGAAACGTTAACCGCGATAATTTGACGGCGGCGAGTTAACGGCGAAGGTTGATCTGAGGGAATAGAAAACACGGCGAAGGAAAAAATGTAAACGGTGGTGCTTTGCGTTGCAACGAACTTAGAGAGATCAAGAAAGTGAGTTATTGAGAGTGAAGGAGAAGAAGATTGCTTAGAGGTAATATTTTATAGCAGGGGTCACTGTACAACTACAACTTCAGTGGATAGAATTTTTTTTTTTTTCTTTCTTTTTATATTTATATTTTCTTTTCTAGAATAAAAAATTCATTTATTTTTGTTTTGTGCATAGAGCAGCTACAGTAGATATGAGTGTGGAAGTTACAGCACTTTGCCCCACTTCAAATTCAATGGATATGGATTTCCTTTTCATTTAATAATAACAGATTAATAATTTTAAATATAATAAAATACCACAGTTTTATACTAGTTATCAATAATTCATGGATTTTTTTAAACATTATTCATAAACTTAATTATAATATTTTATATTTTTATAAATTTTTCATTTCGCGCAAATTACTTACTAATGTCTTCGTTAGTTTTACTTCAATTTTGAAAATTTGCTTAAAAAAAATTAAAATTATCTGTTATTCAAAATAAACTATCTTCATACTTGATATTATATTAACTGTGGTATTATTTTCAAATAAAGTTTGAAATGTTACTTGGTAGCTTGAACAATAACATGTTTTATTGTTTTACTATGTTATTATAAAGATTAAATTTTTAATTTGATTGAACAATAATACAAATAATATTTATTGAAATTTATTTAAGTTTTTCCCATAAAAGTAAATAACATTTATTTAAATTTAAATTTATAAACAAAATGTTTATAATTGAATTGCTAAAGAGTAATTGTCACTTCCTTAATGCCAAAAATGTAAGAGTTAACTTCAAAAATAAAATAAGATTTGGGTTTAAATTAATTCTAGATGTATTTTTTATTATGTTTTTATTTGGCTGATTTAAAAAATAGTGATATTAATGTTTTCTTGACTAAATTGGGAATTGAAATATTTTGACAATAAAATATAACATTAATTAGCTCTAGAACATAACTGGATATAACTTATTAACAACTCTTTTTATAAATAAATTGATTTATTTAAATAAATGTTGGTGAAATTTATCAACTACTGTTATTTTTAAAAACTAAACAAATACATTTGCAAATCTCTTCTATGAAATGTTAAAATTTAAGACCTAAATGAATGAACAGCAAAAATAATCTTAAAAGTGATTTACCAATAATAAATTCAAAATATCCTAAAAAGAGTTATATTATTTATGTGGAAGCTAAAGCTAAAAGTTACAGTGAAATAAAGGTCTATACCAGTTAAATATAAAAGTATACACCTAACAACAACTATGGATATTAGGTTCGAGTATTTAAATAATTTTTAAAATTAAACGAGTAAAAAAATTGTATTAATAAAAAATATTAATGACAAAATTTACTTTTATTTAAATTCATAAAATTTAAATTTTTTTTAAAAGAATATTTTTTAAACTTATATTAACAGTGCAATTTATTTAAATTTATTTTTAGAAAAAATAATTTTATTTTCATTATATTATATTATGTACATTCGTTTAGATTATATTTTAATTGGAGTTAATATTTTATAATATAACTTTTAAATAATCTTATTTTAAAACATGATATCCATATATACGCACAAGTAAAAAAGAATCATATAAATTTTATTCAGACAGTAAGAGGTAATGAAACAAATAAATTTTATTATCATCTTTATACTATTAAATTTGTGTTGGTCCTATTAATCAATTATTATCATCTTTAACCTGTTTAAACTATTATTGTAAAAAAAAATTACTTTAACTATTATAAAATAATTGTCAAAAATCATTGGAGGGACACACATGATGTGACTCATCTTTTCTATTATTTATTTATTTCACATTACTGGTAAATTCATAGTAACATCATAACAATTAATGCAGAGTTTTGAATTGTATTTACACATTGTTAAAGATCTTATTATTGTTTTTCAGCTAAATAACCACTACTATTGAAAATAGGGTGAATTTGCTTGAGTTTTTTTTTATAAGAAAAATAAATATTTTCTTAACAGAAATTTGATTAATATATTTTTAATATTTGTTTAAACTTAAAAAAAATCAAAATTAAGCTGATGGGGAAGTTCTTTTCAACTATACATGTGACTAATGAAATCAAACATAAGTAATATATGTTTTTTACAAACATTTATTTTCATATTTTCTTTAAAGTACTCTGTTTTAAGTTTAAACATGTTCACTATAACATCATAAAAAATGTTAATTCTTTTTTATATTTAGAGAGATAAGTATTATCTGTATAACAAACGATATAAATAAGCAATATGTTTTGAAAAATTAATAGCATTATACTAGCACCTAATTAATTGAAAAATTGATATATTGTACAATATGTTTACATAAAATCTACTAAGTTTATTTACACAATAATAGGAGTAACATTAGTTAAACTTCTATATAACCACTTATAAAAGAACACATTATTTTTTCGTAAATTAAAATCAATGTATATACAAATAAAAAAATTAACCAAATTATATATAAGAAAAAATTTACAAATTAATTTATACATAAATTAATTTAAACTTAATTTTTTTTCTTTAAAAACATATCCCAAATTATCACCATTAACTTATTTTTATTGTGCTTCTCTAAACTTTGACAAAAATGAAAAGAAACAATACTCAAAAAGGTTGGAAAATTGAGAAGCTAAGTCAACTTCACACTACACAATGTTCTTCAAATTTTTCTTTTGGATAACCATAAATATCATTTTCTTAATTTCAAAAGTTGCACTAACACTTTCCACTTCCCAACTCAAGTGGAATCTCGTTACCAACCATACTTCTTCACACATTCTATCCTTTTCTTTTCCTAATCACTGTTTCTCCATGTCTCTATTCTTTCTTTTCAACCCTTTAATGTAACTCAATTATACACTTCATCAATAAATAGTATTTTATTTTCAATGCACATTCTCTTTAGAAGCTTATGAGACTACCAATTACACATTATTTAGCAAAAAAATATTGAATATTAGTTCACTGCATTAAGTGCAGTTCACCTCTAATGAAGGTCAATTATTGTTTGAAAGAGGTAAAAAATTTCCACTTTTTGATAAATTACTTTATGTAAAAACTTCTTAATTTACATGGAAATAAAATTATTTCTTTTAAACTCTTTAATAAACATACTAAATAAAAGCATTGATTTTCAATAAAACATTCGTTTTCATCATTAACTTTTATTATACATACAATCAATTATTGGGATAATTGAATTTTGACATATGTCTCAAAACATTCTAAGAATGTAAAAAATCAAACTTAGTTGTAATTTAATCTAGTTACAAAAAATTGGAATGATTTTTATGAGTAACATTAGTAACTTATCATTGAAATAAATGAAAAGTGGTAAAAAAAAAGTGATGGATTAAGTATGCACCAAAAATGAAACAAAATGCCTTAAACATAGTATTAGTAGCTAATTCTATTAGCCTAAGTGGATAAGATTTTAACCATAAAATAGTTAAATCTTGAAAGGCAAGTTTGGTTGGTGGGTAACACAAGAGAATCAAGCTTGGACCATATGCCTAATTATTCAATATTAATTAGCTCTAAAATAGAGGTTGACTTTAACAATAAAAGCTTTTATTTTTATAATGATGACAATAGCATTTGAATATGTAGTTTTAGGTAAATTATTTAAGTTTTTTTACTATTAATTTAATTTTAGTGATGTGTTTATTTATAATTAAGAAATTTAATTACAAGAAGGTCGTTGTCAAAAAAACTTATTTTTTTCATTTTTTAATCTAAAAATAACTTATAAATACTAAGTAAGATCAAAACAAATGGTTCAATCCAACATCACAATCACATCATTTTGTATCTTGTTGATGTAATTTTTCAAAGAAAAAAGACATAACAAAGATGTTCAACTCTTACCATTTTTCACATCCTGAATGGTACACAGTGGAACAGTTTGAAGGGACTCAACCATGTAAGAGGACAAAACTTGGTGTGACTGGCACGTGTCTGTGTTGCTGGACCAAACAGTCTCTATCGAACATTTTTCTTTTAATGTGATGCTTTATCTTTTATAGTTATCTTTGAGAAGTGATCAAACAATATTTGTCTCCTTTACTCTCTTATTAATATGAATTTCATAGATATGTGGATGAATAGAGCTTTATTATTTTTTTTTCAAACTTTATATATCATTACTTATAAAGTGTGGAGTTGGATTCATATCATTGTGCTTATTCTTATAGTATGCAAACCAATTGTTTGATTAATGATATTTAGACTGCCACAAAATGAAATTAGTTTTTAATATATTTGAAAATTTTACAGTTTGAAACTAAAATTATACTGAGTTATTGAAAAATATAAAAGTAGTTATACCGTATTCTTTATTCTTATTTTTATGTTAAATTAAGAAATACCAACCTTTTATTTCAACAAATTAGATTTTAAAAATAATTATTTATAGTTGGATTCACATTTAATTTCTTAATTTAGAATTAAAGTTGTGCTGGTGAGGTTTCTATAAATATATTATTTTATGATATAAAAGGCCCTTTTTATTTGTATTACCTCTTACTCACGTATTAAAGACAATTATTACAATTATAACGTAAATAAGAAGTATAAACTGATATTTAATAATTAAAATCTATATTTAAACTTTTAATTTATTAATAAAGCTGATATGGGACATTTGTCAAATAAAATTTATTTAAAAAAAAATAAAAGAAGATTATGAGATTAGACTATCATATATAAAAAGAAACAAAGGGACTATCAGAACAATCCATAAAGGAAGTATAAAACACTAAAAGAACAAAATTAAGAAAAATGAATAGGAGAGGTTTATCTCTCAAATTAAAAAAATAAACAAAACCAAGATTACGAGGCCACTAAAAAAAGTGAAAAAATATCATGTTATACCATCTTAAGATATGCTCTTATACTATCTTAAGAATGTCATTAATAGAAAAATGACCTTCAAAGTCGATTTTAGGAGCTCCTTAACGTCAGCTTCAAAACCGACGTTGATCAAGGTGACATTCAATGTTTTTAAACACCACGTCGGTTACCAAATCTACGTCCTATTATTAGTCTCTACGTCGGTTTAAATCAGGCACCGACGTCATGAACCCATTCTAAAATTGTATAGAGGAGTGATCTAGAGACAACACTACGTCGGTTGTTTGACTAAAACCGACGTGGTGAGCACTTTTTACGTCGGTTTACAACCGACGTAAAAAGTCATTTAAAAAAAAAATATGGGTTGATAAATCTCTAATTGATACAAGAAAATACCACAAAAAATTTTAAAATTTTCTAACAAATATAGATATGTGAAATCAAAGGCTATAATATAAAAAAATGGATGAAAAATAAGACAAAAAAATAAAAAAGAGCAACTTTCATTTTTTAACGTATCAATCTGAGCTTTATATCAAAAGTTATGACCGTTTGAAGTTTTTTTCACCCTAAATTTATGACAAACCTATACAATGTAAGAATTCTACCGTTAAATATATACTAAATCAAGATATTGATAAAAAATTTGGGTCAAAAATAAATTTTGAACTATTTTTAATGAATTTTACAAAATTACTAACCTCTTAAAAAGATAAGAGGCAAGGGGTGTCGAATCAAGCATTCAACCAAGACCACCAAGAAGTTTGCGCACACCAAACGAATGTGGAAGAAGCCCAAAATGGAGCATCTCGAACCCTCGCAAAACCAGTAAACAATAAAGATGCAAATGAAAACCAGTGACAAGTGGCACCAAGCGAATTACAAATGAAAACCAGTGAAAATAAAAGCGGCACCACTACTAAAACCACAAAACGTAAACAAAAAGTCAATAAAATACCACAATCAGTGAAAGCAAACGCAAATGGAGGAGAAAGAAACAACTAAAAGATTGAAACGAAGGGTACCTCGAACGGAGCTTCAAACGAAAATGGCACGGTTCAAACGAAGCTCTCAACGTAAATAAATGACCAAGAGTGAAATGGAGCTGAATCCTAAGAAGCTCGAAACGCAGGGAAAAGATGCCAGAACAATGCAGGAGAACATGCAGCGCGCAGTGGAGGGAGAAGAAAAGTGAAAGTGAAAACAAATGGTTTGAGTTAAAACAGACAACACTACGTCGGTTATAAGCTCCTAACCGACATGTTGTACCTCCCCAAATTCAAATTCAGAAGAAACATAATGTCAGTTCTCAGCTCCTAACCAACATTGTGTTGAACTCTAATTATCCAATTATTTTACCAAATTATCAAAAAGAACATAACGCCAGTTAGACTCTCAAGACCAACGTCATGTTGTTACACACCACGTCGTGGTTAGAAACTTATAATAATTATTTGTCTTTTTATTCAATGCTAAAACCTGTTTCCTCTTTAAACTACATGCTAAATTTTTGACCCAATAGTTTACAATTGTATATGGCTAAACTTAAAATCATCAAAATCACTTCACCAACTAACGTATCATTAGTCGGGGACGTTATGCCTAAATTCTTCCTTATTGAAGGTCTAAAATATGCCTATTAGTTCCTATTAGTTTACATTGAACTAATGATATATAAAAATCAGTTGAAACACCCAAATTACTGTGTACGTGTACAAATTTTTTGTTTGCCTAACTGAAAAATTAATTACCAATAAAATTATTTCAAAAAAAATAAAAAGTATGTTTTATATATATATATATATATATATTCATCTAATAAACAATCACACTACAAATTTCATTTCACATTGTTATAAATCTAAGTATTTTTAATTAAATATTTATTAAAACATTCATTTCAAAGAGTATTTAATTTTTTTATATTTTTTAATTGATTATTTATCTATTAATTAGGGTGATGTTGACCATTTGACACCATAAATTTGGATAATGAAAAAGAAGTTTTAGAATTTTAATTATTTTCATCAAGCCTTATTGTTCTTTGTACCTAAACAATTAATTTTATTTTTATGAATTGTTGTCTTATAAAGATAATTAGGTTTTTAATATTTTTTTTTTCTAAATTCGTTGTATTATGTTTGATATTACAAAGTCAAATAATCATGTTATTCTTAAAAATTCAATTGAAAAATATAAAAGTTTTGAACACTAGCACTATTTTGTTACTGATGTAATGTTTACTTGGATAGATTTGTAGAAAGTCATCGTGTTTGGATTTGAAGATATGTGAAAAAAATGATGGATGAGTTTGTGGGAAGGTGACTTTGCATCTTATTTGCTCTTTTGCAGATATTAGAGATGAAAGTCAGTAGATGGTGTACAATAACAAAAGTATTCTCGCTTTTATTATGCAATCTCTCATAATGATCTTGGAGATCAAGAGATGGTTCAATAGTAGTTTGTTGTCGCAATTTTCACTTTGCGCCGTTTATAATAACTTCGATACCTTTGAAGGGATAATCCATTATAAGTTTATGGAATTATGTGTTTTTGAAGTGGTAATCAATTATATGTTTAATTATGCTAATTTATAATATTATAAATTATAAATTTATAACAAAGTAAATATAATTAATTATATATAATATCATAATAATAATAAAATTAAAAATTATAATAATAATAAAAATAAATTTAAAAAATAATAACAATAATAATTTAATTTTTGTTAAAATAATTGATAATTTTTCTTAATTTTCAATTTTTTTAATTAGAAGAGCAAATTTATAATTTTACATTTTATCAATTAAAAAATTTGAAATTTTAATAATATTTATCACATCACTCATAAATTTACAAATTTTTTATTCAAATCTCACCATTTATCTCTTAATACAAACAAAACAATATTCACTTTTCAAATCCTCTTGTACCTACACAAAATTGCTCCCTTAAATCCTTATCAATCTAAACAAAGCATGAGAATGATATGGACTTAATTAAAAATACTTAAAGACTTAAAACTTAACCAAGTATTTTTTTTATTTTTTTATGTGAAGACATGTACATAACCGTGATGCAAAGTAAATACTTATGTCATCTCCGACAAAATCAAATGAAAATTATTAATTAAAAAAATATAAAAGTTTTAAATATTTAAAAAATATAATTGTTTAATATAACTTTAATTAAAAATATCTAAATTTATGAAGAATGTAATATTTAATTAAATAAAAAATAAATAGGAACAAATAAGAAAAAAAACAATTATTTATTAAAAAAATAATCTCATAGAGATAAATCTAACTCTTATTACGAGAAATGTAGCTAGGTTTCACATGTTAGAATATGTATTGTTCAAAAATTAAAATGGAAATTTGGGTCATAGTTTCAACAAACCAATATAGGTTAATAATAATTTTATCGTCTTAAAAGTATAATTTTTTTATAAGATATATTTGATAGAAACTAATAGACATACTGGCTTATTTTCAATTTTATTTATAATTTTGTTGCGCTTCTACCATTTAAGTTATTTCGAGTGATACACTAGTTGTTTCCAACTTTTATCTATAGTTATTAATTTTTCTAACATTAACTTCCTTTCCACTTATCTATTAGTGCTTCAAACTTTTATTTATAATATTTCATGTTTCTACCATTTATTTTGTTCCCGGTTACTTTATTTTATCTCATTAAATAGTATCAATGTTTAATGAATACTTTGTATTTTACTTTCGTAACCAACGGTATAAATTAATTAGTAAGTAAAAAAAATGTACGATGTACAACAATAATACGTCACATAAATAGTTTAGCAATTTATTTATAATTTATAAAGTTGAATTAGCAAATTTCTCAAACTGATTAATTTTTATCTGAAATTCCTGAAATATTGTATTTATTTATTTATTTTCCAATATGGATAAATGGTGTATACTAGACACATACCATTGTGAATAAATAGTGGTCCTATTGCAGGAATTAATTTAAGATTAAATAAAATGGTCAAAATTTCAATTAATGAGTTAATTAAAATGGTGAAAATACTACACTATCACCCATCCCTCTTATGTTCTTCCCAGGTGTGGGTGTATTGCTAATGTGCAACTAAAATACTCTTCTGTTTTTTCCAGGTGTGGGTGTATTGCTAATGTGTAACTAAAATAAATGTACAGTTACAAAGTCATTTTATTTATTGATAAATATGTAATGGTTGAAATTGATTATGATTAAGTAATTGAAATAAATATAAATTAATTTGAATAGAATAATATTTACATGCTAGGAAGAAAAGTTATCTGCTATGAATTTAATTCCTAATATATATATATTTAGTTACTAATAGATATAATTTAAAAACTAAAAATAAATTTATTTAAAAAATTATATAATATTTTAATTTTTTCATTCTAAATTTATTGCTAAATCTTAATTTTGTTTTAAATTATTTCTATATTAGTAACTAAATTCAAATATCCAACTTACACTTAATTTTGCTAAATATATTTTATTACCAAATTTTAATTTAATTTAATTTTCTTTTCAACATCAAACTTACTCTTAATTTATTTTAATATATAAATCTCATACTAACATCATTTTTTTATTTTAATTTAAACAATAATTCTCTCAACCATTTTATTTAAAAATTTAACTTCACAATTATTTCAATTACTTAATCAGAATTAATTTAAATAATTACATATTTATTAATAAATAAAATGGCTTTGTAACTGTCCATTTATTTTAGTTACACAGTAGTAACACACCACACATGAAACATAAGAGGAATGATTGAAGAATATTAACCATCCTAATATTTTCACAATTAATTCAGATCGTGACACTAAAATTGTGTTCTCTTTTCACGATTTCATTTAATATCAAATTAAATTAAATCATGCAATAAATGAAAAAAATGATGATAAGTAGAATTTACTCATATCAAGAAATAAATGAAAAAAATGCATCATTTCAAAATATTTCAGATAAAAATTACACCAATTTAGAAAATTGCTTCTTATTTCCCTATATAAATTATCCTCTCTATTATTCATTTTTTTTTTCATGCTGTGGCTTGAGCCAAATTAATATTTTGATTTTTTTTAATTAGTTATGCATTTACTATTTTTCAATAAACATACTTAAAAAGAATTATTTGTGTTTTCTTGTCAATTCTCAAGCTTGGACTTAGCCACATAATGATTTGAAAACACCACTCCATCATAAACATACCCAATAGTTTGCAGCCCGTGACCAACTGCTGTTCTAAAACATGACCCAGTTATTATGTTTTTCATAAACGATGATGTCTGTGACAACTCAAAATCACAATCAAATTAACGTCGCATTTTGTAATCTTATAGAGTATATTCCATGAAATGTTCTTTTGAAATTTAAATGTCACATCTATGTTTCTTTTTTCTCCTCGATTAATTATGAAGATGTGTGTGGATAGTCTACGTTTTTTCTAATGATTATCTAATCACTATTAAATGATAATAACTATCTTAAAACTCATTAAACATATTTTTAAGTGGTAGATTTCTTAATTTTTAGTCAACTTTAATTTTTTCTATTAAAAATTTACAAATCATGCTTAAAATATTTAATTAATGAAATCAATATTTTGAGTTTCTTTTAATGTGTTCAGTAGCATTTAGAAGTTAGACTCTATAGGCCGAATACTTGCTAGCTCCATCTTTTATTATTATTGTCTGGGGGGAAAGTTAACAATTAAATTTTATTTCTATAAACATGTTAAACTTTATTTTTGTCTTTCTTAGTCTTAAACTTAAACTTTACTATCATTATAACTAAATACATTAAATGTAAATTTTCTCTTCATTGATTAACTACTAACTTAATATTAAACTGCCACCAAAGAATAAATATCAATAATTTATTTATTTAAACTTCAACCGTTGATTAGTTTTACTTATATGAAAATTGAAAATTGAAGTTTGAATTAAGATAAAATTAAAATTAAATTAAGAATGTTCTTTTCTCTTATTTACAATATTCCAATATTTATATCTTGATGACTGAGTTTTGCTACTGAATTTCACCGTTCACCAAAACATGGAGACAAGAGAAAATATTAGGGCCAAAAATGAGCAAAACTTCTGTACTATGTTTCCTTCAGCACCTGAAGAGTTGTAGCTTTTGACTATCTATATGATGCAGTATGTACATGAGATAGCTGTATCCTATGTGAAACCAAAAATTAAACTTGGTACATCATCCCAACTTCCAGAGATGATGCATGAGGTACACCAGTGACAAAGGATGGTGCCCTGCTATTTCTTCTTAGGAATTCATACACTAAATTAATGGCTATTTTTTTCACCATGCTAGACCCTGGCTTTGCTCTCATGTGTGTCTGTCCTATAATGTAAGCTACCCCACCCTCCCTTGCTTCCATCACCTCCTCCAACTCTTGCATTGCACCTGTGTCCATCTTTGGACTCTCTGGTACCAAAAATCTTACCCTTTTCTTCTGCTGCGTTATAACTTGGGGTGACTTTATCTCCTTCAGTTCTGATGGCCCTGCCTTGTCTTCATTCTCAACATTCTCAACATTGTCTACATTATCCTCACTCATCAAAAGGGAATGTGTAGAACATGTTCCAACAACTGCCATTCTGTCATCCTTTCCAGGATCATCATTTGAAGAGTTCAATCCAGTTTTTTCTGTGCGAATGAACTCTGCTATGCTGCACAAAAGATCGTTCTCAAACTCAACATCATCTTTGTGGATGTCTCGGTATCCATATCGCACTATGCACCGGTAGATTCTGAACTCTTTTGGACCAACGCGACCAACCAGAAACCGTTCATCAGGTTTAACATGTGGAACTGGCACGTGTTTGATGCAGAGGAAAATTAGGACTTCATGGAAGGCTGGGAGGTTGGTTACAAAGTGGGAGAAGATTACTGGAATTCCAGAAACTAGCTCGGTGTGTATAAGGCCAACCCCACGCACTCGAACTATGCCTATGCTGGGGCCTAGGCCGAGAAGCCAGTTGATGGAAACCTTGTTTTGGACATCATATTCATACTTTTTGAGTGTGCCGTAGTGCCAAACATACATGAAAGTCAGAAATACAAGAGCCAATGCTATAGGCACCCATGCTCCTTGCAGGAACTTGATAAGAGAAGCAGAGAAGAAGAGAGCCTCAATGGTGCCAAATATGAAAACAAACCCAAGTGCAAGGAGGACATTCTGGTGCCAGCATAGCACAATAACCAGTGACATCAAACAGGTGGTCACCAGCATCACTGTGATAACTGCCAAACCTGTTGTGCAAAGTAAAGTGTGTCATATTCTTGTCAGAAAAAATAAAAAAATACCTTTAACACTCCTCTCCCCCTTCCTAGTTATGATCCCAGCTCAAAAAGAGAACATGTCTGCTTGCATAAAGTTAACTTCTGAGTTGCATTCTTCCCCAGAAAAACTACAATTGCATCTTAAAAAAGAATGTTCTTGATGTTTCTGGTTCCATATTATATTGCTGCAAAATTAATGTATACATAAATAGCAAACAGTGTCATACCTGAAGCATTACCCAGGCGCTTTGTGTCTCTGAAACAAATAGTTACTGCCAAACACAATACCATCAATAGCCAATTGATCTCAGGGATATATATTTGCCCATGAATTTTTGATGATGTGTGAATCACTTTAACTCTCGGGAAACAACTTAATGCAGAGCACTGCTTGATGATTGAGAATGTTCCAGTGATAATGGCTTGACTACCAACAACTGCAGCAAGTATGGCTATAACCAGAACAGGCCATCTCAATTTCTCTGGAAAGCAAAAGAATGAAAACGGTCAAATAGCTGAGAATTCCCCATCATCTACTTTCTCCCTCAAAAAGAACGAGTTACACCACCTACCTGGTACAGATACGTAAAACCCAAAGTAATAATCTTGTTCAATGTCATGATGCTTAGATAGAAAAGCAGCTTGCCCCATATATGCAAGAATTAAAGATGGATAAACCACAGAAGTAAAAGCAATCTGCAGAAGAGATGGTAAACAAATAAGCATTTCCAAAAAGCTACTGAGCTACATAACTAACACCGACAAGAGTTATACTATGTTTTAGTGCATTAATCTTAGTGAGAAGAGACGTTAGCACTTGTCAAGGAACATAAATTACAATTTTTGAGGTGAACCAGTCATGATAGCAAACCCAACAGAAGCAATACTTGAAGATGTCACATTGCTTGAGTATACCACTGTATCGTGTTTACAGTATACAGTATATAATATTAGGTAGATCCGTTATCCTACAGCAAACAAAACCAAATTTAAAATAGCATACCTTGATTGATAATTGGCTAAAGTGCCCAAGATCAGCAAACATGGCTTCCGATCCTGTAAAAGTGCAATTGAAATGGCATGAATATTTACAACAAATTGATGTAAAATATAAGTTAACCATCAAGTAGACCGACCAACCTGTGATGCACAGTAAAATTCCACCAAGGGCCATCCAACCTCCTTTCTGAGTTTTCCTCAAGAGTTGGATAGCATAATATGGAGAGAGCGCTTTGTATACATGGGGATTCCAGTGAAAAATATTGTATATTCCAATGGTACTAATGCAGCAAAGCCACAAAATAATTACAGGAGCAAACAAGAAGCCAACTCTGTGCGTGCCATAATGTTGAAGCGCAAACAAGCCTATCAATATGATGCATGAAGCTGGAACTTCAACATCTGCCAGGCATCAAGTTTAAAACTTCATATCAGCAAGGAATGTTCCACATTTCTCACACAATATAGAAGAGTGATATCAAAATTTAAGTGAAAATAGAAAAGCAAATAAAATATATAAGGGTCAAACAAAAATTAAAGCATATTGGAGCAGCAACTAGTTTTCTATGTCTTTTATTCTCTAATTCTCAATAACCAAACTCCAATAAGTTGATAATGGACATCCAAGTTTAAGGAAGTCCTGTCATTCGAAAACAGCTATAGGACAAGCAATTTCCCCTCATCAGATAAAGGGCATATTTGTTTGGGATTTATTAAATATTTTTAATTAAAAGAATAAAATCATAAAAATTATAATAATTATCAAAATATTTTGAAAAAACAGTGTTTTGCTTAAAAGCTAAAAATAATAGCTTATGAAGAAAAAGCTGTAACAGCAGGTTACATCATATAATCACTTTTTATTTTAAAGCTTAAACAGATAGGATAATAAATCACACAATGCCGAATCAACAAAAACAAAATAATAGCTTAGCAACACATTTGAATCTACTCATAATTTTAACAATAACTAATGATTAATCCCAACCCATCAATTTGAAAGAACTGTTTTTCACTGTAGCCACAGTACAGCTGATTATTGCTCCAGAGTTAGGCTCATGATGCCGAACTGATCTTAGGATCCCTAAAAATAGTCTGTTGAAATGAAAATTTATGAGTAAACACATAGCCCAAGTTTCAATTAACGCCAGAATTGACTGAGTTGGAAAGTGTCAAATCAGAAGATACAGCACAGTATTTCACATTCCAGCCAATTTATCAAACAGGTTGCTTAAGTTACATGTTAAATACAATCCCTAAAGCATTCTCTGTAATTGCGGGTCTTCACATGTGACTCATGAAGATTTCTACCAAATATAGGACACCCTAAAAGTGCACAGACAAATGCAACAGCATAACTTGTACTTAATGCACAGATCCTCACAAGACGAGTATTGAGTATAAACCACTAAGAAACACCCACAAAGCGGAGAAAATACAGCATACACAACTAAAGAGATAAACTTATAATGATGTAAGATTATTGGAGCAAACAGAACTTCTTTTTTTCATGGGATAAAATATGCTCAGGTCAACAGGAATCTCCTTTAGATCAACGGGCAACAAAATTATGCATAAAGTTTCCAATTGTGACCAGTATCCAACTTCTAAACAAACTAATAAATAATCAGGCAAACAAAAAAATAAAGCTGAACTCACATGCGTGCGTCTCCTTGGACATTGAAAGCTCCAATCCAGAAACAGCCGAGAAAACTGCAAGCACTCATAGAAACAACCCAACTCAGCTCCCAAACAGAACCCCAAAAGTCAAAGAACAAACTCACATGCAGTCCCCGATATACTTTTGCTACTGTTCACTAACCAGAATCAAAGTTTCACCTGGAAAACCTATCCTCACCTTTAATTTAAACATATATTACGCGAATTATCAAGATGAAACTTCAACTCTAACACAGGAACCACACCAAAAACACACAAAAAAAAAACGAATCTAAGTTTTATCCAAAGTCAAAAGGACAAAACTTACACCGAGTTCTTCAAGTGCTTTTAGTCTCTTCTCTTATCAGAATCAGAGTTTCATTTCGACAAACTATACTGACCTTCAATGTAAACATTTATGTACAATATTGAGATGAAACTTCAATTCGAATCGAAGAAACACAAGAGAACCACACACAAGGAACTGCTTCTACAAAACAATAACACAATCATTGACCTCACCAGAAATAGCCGGCGTGAGGATGCCATCCCCAATGACCATGCAAGTCCCAATCAGAGCCAGAACGAGTAAAACCCTCTGCAGAACCTTGTGCTTCTCAAACGTGCTTTTGAGCCGCAACGCGAAACTCCTGTCGGGAGCCGCGCCGCCCGAATCCTTCTTGTACTCCGACAACTCCTCGTCCGCCACCTGGCAATTTGGCAGCGAACTCACCCGCGCGTGGCGGCACAGTAACGAGTACAACGCGAACGTGCCTCCCTCGCCGTTATCATCAGCTTTGAGCACCACAAACACGTACTTAACCAGAGGAACCAGCGTTATAGTCCAAAACACCAGCGACAAAACGCCGAAAACCTCGTCGTTGCTCTCCGTGTGCTTAATGTCCTCCGCAAACGTGCTTCTGAAAACGTACAACGGCGAAATGCTCAAATCACCGTACACTACACCCAGACTCTGGTACGCTAGAGTCAGAACCGTTCTCCAACGACTCTCTCTGCAACAAAAAAAAAAAAAAATCTCTGCATTCTCAGACAACGACCAATACCAACGACAATCACAACAACAACCACAACAACGTTGTTCACATCGAAATTGAAACATTGCTGGTTTCAGAACAAGTTTGGTTGGTTCACTCACCTTAGCAGAGTATCGCCGAGTTCCACCTTCTAGATCCATCGCATGCCTCTTCGTGCGTCTCAGAGAACCATTTTCAAGAGAAATCGAAGATCACACAATTGCTGAAACCAGTTCAACTTTAAGAAATTGTGTGTGCAATATATATATTTTGAGTGCGAAATTATTTAATTCAGAAATTAGAGAAAAAAAAGGAAATTAAACCTTTTTTTAATTGTAATAATTACGATTTATGAGACAGTAATAAATATAATATTAATATCTAAGAAGTAACTTTCAAGATCGATGACGAGGTATTAAACAAAATGAAGAATCCAAAATTTGGAGTAAAATAAGAAGATTCAACTCTGAGAAAACGACCCTCCCAGATTGCAGGTTTATTTGGAGAAAATAAAGATGCACACGAAATATGGGTTTTATTTTTTATTTAATTAAATGCGAAGAGGTTAAGGGAAAGAAGAAAAATAAATAAATAAAAAGGTTCTCTTATGTGAGAAGTTATCGTTCAACAAAAAGAGGTTCAAAGCAAAGACGAAAAGCCACGAATTGTGTGCATAAAAAAAAAATTGAACCCAATGGAAGTTTAGTTTGCGTGTGTGTTTAAGAAAAAGTGAAGGATTATAGGGAGAGTGAGAAAAACTTGAAAGTTAGTGGTGGGGTTGGTAGGGTTTGGTTAAGTTTAGTCTTGTTTTTGGGCAATTACTGATAAGAGCGTGATCTTTTCCACATGCTCATAAACTAGGGGGCTTAGAGTGACACGTTTTGGGTTCATTTTGCAATTTTTGGTTAGGGAACTTGAGAGAGTGTATCAAGTAAGTGGTAATTACAATTGTGTGAAACATCAACTTACTTTAAATAAATGAAAAAAAAAAATCAAGAATTTTGTTAATTTTAATTTTTGAGTATCATCTTTCTACAAGTGTTTACGTTTAGTTTTGTTATTGGAAGTTTATCCTTTTTCTCTTTTCTTCATCACATTTCACTAGTTTCCATTTTTTAAGAAACTATGTATGACAGTTACAAGGAAATTTGCTTGTTTTGTTTTGTTCTTTACATAGAATAACAGTCAACAACACAATAAATTCTGTTTGGTTATTTTTTCCTTCTTATGTTGAAAAAAAGTAGAGTGAGAATAAAAAGTTATTTATTTTTTAAATAATGAAAAAATAAATAAATAAGTATACTAATAATGCTAAGATTATATACTATTAACCATACTTACAAGAATATGATAGGTATTTAAGTGTGAGTCTAAGTCTTACATTAAATAAAAATGATAAAGTTGAACCATATATAAGAAATAAGACTCATGAACTTAATGTTTTAAGGTTTTTGTTTAAAGGTAACGAACATGGGTTGGCTCTTATCTCATTCTTGTAAAATCTTTCCGGATTTGCCTCTTCGGATTACCCAGTAAGTGAGTCCATGGTTTTCGATTTGGGTGACCCTGTATCAAAAGTCTTCCTAACGGACGTCATTTTCTTATATGAGTTGATTCTTGTCTCATTCTTGTAAGATTTCTCTGATCTTATTCCCACTTACAAACTTAATACCTTAAGATTTTGGATTAAAAAATAACGTGATCCCTTATATAAATTGATTCTTCTCTCATTATTGTAAAATTTTTTTATTTTACCCGTCAGATTATCCACCAGAATCAAACCTGACACATAAAAAAAATCATTAACGATAAATTATAAATTATGTGTCAACATTGAAAAAATCTCATTAACTGTGCAGGTCCCTCGTCGGTTTAACTATGTAATAGTGTTAAAAAACCAAATGATTAATACTATTGATAACAACACAGTGTGGTGTATTGTACACATCACACAAAGAGTTCTTATAGATAAGGGATTATGCAGCATTGACAGGGCCAAAGGTTGTTTTCTTTCTTAGGATAATAATCATAAAATGCTGATGTTATTGTGGGTAGTGATAATCTCACTGATGCATATAAAGAGTGTGTAGAACAGCAATAAATGCAGTTTGGTTCTAGTACCAGCTGGAGAGAGAGTGCAGAGAATGAGACTATTTGATATGATGTTTTGTCAGATTGTTAGAAAGCTCAAACATTTAATGAAAGGGTATTTTAGTTTTGTTTAAGTTAATAAAGTAATTGAAGATTATTATGGTGTTGAATAGGAGTAATGTGGTGGTGTTGACCCAGAATTAAAGATGATAGGTTATCAGGTAATACAAAATTGATTAGTGTTGGTTTGTGTATAAGCAGAGTCTCGTATTTGGCATAAATATTGGTTTGTGCAGTGGCCAAAGTGGAATCTCACATTCAGAGAGAGTCTACATGTCACTTTCCTAACACTATTTTCTTTGTCTTTTCAGAACCTAATATTTGACAATAACCACCACTCTCTCTTTTTTAATCATTTTCAACCTTCAGCTTCAAACATGTAAAAAAAATAACATCAAGGGAAAATGTTATTGGAGAAAGCAATAGTGCCAAAACCATGTATTCTCCTTCCTTATGATATGTAGTTAAAATTTGGTAAAAAATGATTATTTTCTTAAAATGATTATAGAATATAAATAGAAAATATTGATTATTTTAAGATTTCAAATTATAAATAATAATAATAATAATAATAATAATATTTATTGTAAGTTTCAGTCAATTATGGCTTCTTCTTTTTTTAAGGAATAGTGGTCAACTGTCACTGAGAAATAATCTTTGTTTAGATAATTGAAAATTAGAAGACTAAAACGCTTTAGCTTTAGAAGAATGTAACTCTAAAAAGAATATAAATAGAAAATATTAATTTTTTTAAGATTTCAAACTATAAACAATAATAATCAATTTCACAGGTTATTGAATAATTTCTTAAATTTATTATAAATTTTGGTGAATTATGGTGTTTTAAATAATAGTAGTCAACTATCACTGAAAAATAATATTTGTTTAGATAATTGAAAATTAGAAGAAGCAAAATGTTTTAGCTTTAAGAGAATATTGATAAGCTTCTAATATCCAATTCATTGTGCTTGAGACAAACGAATGTCTTAAAATCACCAAATGCCAAAAGGCACAAGAATAATACAAGAGCATATAGATAGAATAACGTTGGAAAAAATAAATTTTTTGTTAAAAAAAATTAGATTACGAGTTTGACGCATTGACAAAAATTTAATAAATATAAAACATGTTAATAATATTATCAATTAAAGCTTACAATTATTTAAATGTGATGGTATTATTATAAATATTAAAATAAATAAATGATAATAATAATAACAATAAATCTAAGTAAATTATAAAAAAAAATAAGACTTATGCTTTATGTTTTGTTTGGTTGAGGGAGTGAATTTGTGATGAAAGTGTGAAAAAAATTATGTTGTTTAGATTAAGGAAAAGATGATGAGATTTGAGTTGAAAGTTTGTGAGTGATGTGATAGAGATGATAGATATTTTAATTGTTTTAAATTGATAAAATTGTAAGATTTTATTTCTATTATTATTTTATAAATTTATTATTAATATTTTATTTTTTATTTTTATTATTATTATTTTATATTTTTTAATTTATTATTATTTTAATAATAATATTTAGTATTTTATTATTATATTATATAATATAATTAATTATATTTATTTTATTATAATATAAATATAAATATTAATAAATTAATAATAAAATTAATTATTTAAAAAAACTAAAAAAAAACTTTCTTACCCCACAAATCTTCACATTTCCAAAGAATAAAGAACAGTAAAATTCATTACATTTTTATTATTATTTTATTTTTGGATTTTGTAACTTTTGTTGTATTTCCTCGCTACACCTACCATAAAGACGAATTGGTAAAAGAAATAAAAAGGAACAGTATCTTTAAAAACACTTACTCAATTAATACAATAAAAACTTACCATTTTCATAGAAAACTCTTCACGAATAATAACTAAGTATTAACAATCTTAAATACCTACAATTACACATTATGATAAAAAGATTTAGAAAAAAAGGAAACATATTAACTGAAATGACAAATATTCTTTAAAACAGCCTAAAAATTTATGAATAATTTTTGTTGAGAAACTCACACTATAAATATAAAAATAAACAAAAATAAAGGAAATACCTACAATTACACATTATAATAAAAAGATTTAGAATAAAGAAAGTATATTAACTGAAATGATAAATATTCTTTAAAACAGTTACAGCACAAAAACCTTAGAAAAAAGAAAACCGTTACGACGCTGTAAATCTTAAATATCTACAATTACACATTATAATAAAAAGATTTAGAAAAAAAGGAAATATATTACAAATATTCTTTAAAACAGTTACAACACAAAAACTTATAACATTTACAATCTTATTCAATAATTTTTGTTGAGAAACTCGTACTATAAAATACAGGATGAACTAAAATAAAAGAAATAAACAACATAAGATTTAACGAGGTTCGACAATTTGTCTATTGTATAGCATTTGAGTAGTTGTGTTTTGTTATTAGAGAGATTAAAATTAAGATTACAATTACAGATGGTTATATAAATAACCCTAAACACATTACAATTATCAAAATACATATGTAAGTGGGTGCTTCGCCCCTCATCCTCAGCCCAGCCCACTAAGCCTATAACTTCCTACAATGGGCAATGTCTACACTCTCTCCTACATTTGTCCCTGTATTTAGTATTACGAGTCATACCTAACAATCTTGAACAATTATATTTTTCGACTTCTGATGATAATTAGAGTAAAACCGTCTGATCATAAGTTGTTTACCTAAGTAGACGATGTTTGCACGTGGTGTTTTTATCTTTGGGATGAGTGTTTGTTAGTTCAGGATTCTAGTGATATGATTAGATCGTTGATTAGGACTTTGTGGTGCAGATTATGCTATCATTGTGATTACTAATAATTTTGGAGCTCTTTATTCAGATACAAAAAGAAAACTCCAATTACTCCTATATCAAAATTTCACAATATTTGACCATCTAACAATTCAAACACTATCAATTTATTATGAAATATTACGAAAGAACTTACTTTAACATCAAAACAACATGTATATACCAATTTTATCCCCTATATTATCGCTATCAGAACATTTAGATCTTCTAACTTAGAGTTTTATTAAAAAAAAAACAAAAAAACAAAACTAGTTTCCCTTGTCTGAGTTCACAAATAGCTCCAAATTTTCTATAAATCACAAAGATAGTTTAACCTGCACCACAAAATTTTAATCTGAACATATCACTAAGACTTTAAACTAATAGAGATTATTATTAGGGTGTCAAAAACACCATATGCAAACACTTATAACCATATAAGTAAAAAAGCTCAAAACTAACTTAAAAAAAAAAAGCAAAATTGAATTCACTCTAAACAAACTTCTAATTAGACAATGTTATTCTCTTCATTCTCACGAGTCTAAGAATGACATTTGATATTCAAATTAATAAATAAAGGATGTGGTTAAAATTCTAAAAAAATATATAATTTTTTTTTCTAGAAATGATGATTATATTAAAATGAAAATTAAATAATTAAATTTTCTTGTTTATATAAACTTTTCAATTTAGTATTAAAATATTTAAATATCATTTTAATATTTTTTAAATTATTTTTAAATTCTTAGATAAATTACAAAATTGTGATTATCTACAAGTAAATTTATAAATAATATTATTAATAACATTTTTATTATTAATACTGTTAATATTAATAATAATAATGATAATAAAATGATAATAATAATAATAATCGTCATAATAAAAATAATAATAATAAAAATATCATCATAAAGTCTATAGAATGTTACGTGTTTAACATCTATTTGATTTTGTCTACATGTAATTATTTAATTTTTAAAGTCTATAAGTGAAGTTAAAAATATGGGTACCTTGAACAATGCTATTTGTTTGAGAATTGTTAAATTGTATATTTATTTTTGAATTAATTAAATTATATGAACTTATCCCATTTATTGTTCGATTGGTACAGTTGTAATGATAGTATTAATTACAAAAACAAATGATATTTTTAGGTCCATGGAGGAACATATGTGAAAATACTCATTAAATATTCATAATATTTTGTAAATAGAGAAAGAATAAAATGTTTGTTTACTAATTAACTCTCAGACTCAACCAACCAACATTCATAAAAAATACACTCTTGTCTTGTTGAATAAATTAGGTGCAGTCTTAAAAAAAAAAAAAAAACGAACATATGAGTATTTTTTTAAATGCATCTAATGTTATAGAAATAGTTTTATTCGAGTAGATTAAATTGATTTAAATACAAGTTAAAAGTTTTTCTTATTAAAACAAAATAGAAAATAAATTTCTTAGTAATGATATAGTAATATGAAATCTCATCATACTTTGTAATATATAAAACAAGTTAAATGAGTTATTTTTATGGCTGATATTCTTAAAAAAAAATCAACTCAGAGGAATGCTTGAAAAATATGTAATTACCGTTTTTCCTATATATTTGGACAAATTAATGATAAAAGAAAAAATATTTTTTTATAATTTAAAATTAATTTATATAATTTTTTATTATTACAAATTTGTGTGTAAATTTATATTTTTTTTCTTTAAAATTTTCAATAAGAAGATTGGCTAAGAAAATGCTAAGTTGACATGTGACGTACATTTTGTCTACCAAAATCTCAATGCTACTAATAACATACCCTTCTCAAAGCATTATGGTCTGCCATTCAAAACATTCTCTTTATTCATGTCCTTTTGTTGACTTCATTTCACGATTCACAAACATTCTTTCTTTCTATTAAAATATATTAATATTCAATATATATATATATATATTATGATGACAGAAAAACATTTTACAAATTAAGAAAAAAATATGTTTATATATCAGTGTTGAGTCACATCCATTACCTTATAACACAGGTCAAGTTTTGTTCTACTGAAAACACTCCTCTAATAATATTATCTTTAATTAATATTATTAATTTTATACTTAATTAACATTATCTTTTATTTATATTATGTATAATAAATTATTACTTTAAAAAATGTAATTATAATTATAAATTTAAGATATTTTTTAAGAAACGAAGTAAATTCAGAAAAAAAGTGGTTAAAAACCTGGGAATATGCATAAATTGATAGATGAAAAAGTTGTAGAGAATGCGTAATGAGTATATACAGAATTTTAACGCATCGTTGCCTATGCGTTACGCGTGGCAAATGCACGCTATGAAATCATTTCACAATTATTAACTAAGTTTCTGCAACCACAAGAATATTTTTCTTAAATGATTAAAATAAAAATTCTAATTTTATGTTGTAATTTTAAATATTAAATTAGCTTTGAAAAGTAAACTGATATAATATATTATTATAATTTATAAAGACGTTAATTGACAATAATATGTATATTTATGTAAAAATTTAGCTACGGAATGAATTGTTCTTATGCACGTCATTTTCTTTCTTCTTCCAAGTGCGCACACACAAGTGCCACACTATTTTAATGGAGATTATTTCATCCCATCATATTTGTGTTACCAAAAGGTAGGCCTTTTGGAGTTTATCAAACCTAATCAACCCATACAAAATTAGGCAAAGAAAATGACACCATAGCAGAAACATTTAATTAACACCATTCTTCTTATTCATAATTAAGACATAAAACTTTGCACAAATACCCACTAATAATTAATATCAAATTAACCCACATGCTTTATTTGGTGCTTAATTAGGTATAATCCGAACAGGAGAAAGACTAAATGATAAATATTATTCCATTAAATAAAATAGTTGTCAGCGTATACGTATCAATTTTTAGGTCAAGTTCAGAAAAGTTTGGAGCTACACATAGCATAAGCAAAAAAGCAACTACTCCATAAAAAACACATTATCTTGATTATAGTAATTTATTAGGGTTATAAGCAAGTAATTAATCCATCAAGCCTAACTACAGTTTCTTATAAGCTTAACACCTAGGTTTTGGTGATGACAATAGAGTGGGAAAACAAAAAAGGAAAAGGAAATAGCATTATTAGTTGAATTTTCTAAAGGTGTGGTGGAATAATAATTATAGTAAAATATAAAAAAAGTTGTATGAAAATGATGTTGTCTCTTTGTTTATATTGTGAAGTCTCAAAGCACGAGGGGTCAACAAAAGAATTGGCCATGCTTACACGAGTTATATTTAATTAGCAGTACCTTGTTGAGTGGTCAGTGTTCGTTTCCATGGAGGATCTAGGTGGACCAGAAAAAAGGAAAAAAAATTAGGGTTTTGGAATTTTCATTATTTCAATTCCTTTTGTAGCTTATTTGCACCGACTTCAATGTTTTTATCTGTAATAATGTGTAAATTTTGGAAGAAAATGTTTGATAATACGACGTTTTTGACAGAATAAGAAAACGATTTGGTACATAATAGCTGCTACACCAGCTATGCATTGAAAGCAATGGTTTATTATTGATATATGGTATTTATTTATCATTTATTTATATCTTAATCTCACTATTAATATTTGAAATAAATGAAATGGGATACATTTTCAATGGAATGCATAAAGTTTAACATTTTGAATATTAAATTTAATTATATTTTGTAAAAGATATTAATTGAGAAACTAAAATAAAATTGTTTCAAAAACTAAATATATTTAGTGTCATTTTTAATCTGTATAAAAAAAATAGACACTACAATAAACAAATAATATCACAATTGGAATAAATAATTGATTAAAACATCATATAATAATTAATTTATCATGTTATGTCTTATCTAGATCTCAAACAACCTTTTAATTTTTTTCACGAAAATGTAATTAATGTACAATTTCTTAGTACATATTTTATCTTTCATATTAATAGATTTCTTTAACTCCACAATAAATAGTTAAGGATATAATAGCAAAATTAAAACTATATTTAATAATTTTATGAAATGAGATATTTTCCATTCACTCAAACATGAGACAAAACAATATGGTGATATTACACGTCACAGCACAATACAACTACATAAACCGAAACCAAAAATAGTCAATCTATAATAATTGCTAATCAGAAATTTACTTACGTTTGACCATAGTTTTCTTATGAGCAAGAAACAAATGGATTTTAGCACTAAAGATTAAAATGGAGGCAAAATTAAAGATGAAACTTCCACTACTCTCTGATCCATAAAATATTAATTTTAATCCTTAAAAAGTGAATTAACAGATTAAATTGAAATATTTTTATACAATTCTGAAATAGAGGTATCCAATCACAGACTCGCCCACTAAAAAAAAATTAAATTAGCTTATTTCTATTATACGATTCTTTTTTTTTCTAATTGACTTAATAAATAATTTTGACCTTCTTCAAAAAGTAAAGTAAATAATTTTAAAAATATATTTTTAGAATTTAAGTATATTAATCAAATTAATTTAAATTTTAGATAAACTATTTTGGTATAAATTATAATGTATATTAATAAAATAATTTCTCTATACTATTTTTTATTTTAAAAATATAATTATCATTTTATAAATAAAAACTTGTATATAAATTTACATACTACTCCAACCTAACTCCATCTGTACAAAAAAAAAAATATAATTCAATTTACAACACAATTTTTTAACTTAATCCAATCAGTTTTACGGATTTTAATCTAATCTATATTAAATCCATTTTCACAAACCCATTCTCAATTCCCATCTCCATGTACCAAATAGTCTATCGATCTCGATGTCACAAATAAAACTAAAATAAATAGATAAATAATACAAATAAAATCAACATTACACAGTGAAAATGGAATAAACTCATTTGGTCAAAGTTCAAACTAATAACTTACATGAAACTGCGAGGATATCATACATTAACATCAAGACCAAGATTATTGACTTTAGCATGGGCCCTATAATAATCACATCCACTCGATTCCATATCTCAAAAATTATGACATAATCCATATATAAAAAAAAATGTTTATTTCAGCATTATAAGTTACGTTAAGAAAAAAAAAATGTGTGAAATAACACCTTCATAGACTTAGACTTATTATAACTCAATTGGGTCAACTGAAATCAGCAAAGAGATTAGTGAACAACTATTTGAAGTCAAGAAAACTAAAGGCAGAATGAAGAAAAAATTGATCTAACTCAATTAAATAATTGAAGTTTAAATACTTTAAGGCATAGATTACCTCCATAATTATATTACATATTGAATAAAAAATATTTTTCGAATGTGACCTGATAATAATAAAATTGTCTTCCTGTGCATGGGTATTTATAAGTTGTTTCTAGCATTTATAAATAGGCTGACACTTATGTCAGGTTTTCAACTTTATGCATTATTCGTTACTCTTTGGAATCATTGGAGTAGGACACCATACCCAATTTTGAAGGGAATGTATACACGTTTCATTGTGCACCCCAAACCAAGGGACCAAATGCTCAGAGTCTATCTTGTTCCTCTTTATTATGACTTATTGTGTCTATAGTGTTGGGGTTTTTGGGCTCAAGTGTCATCCAATTTTAAGGGCACCCCTCATATGGATAAACATTGTTATAATGTCTTTCTCAGAACATGTCCTTCACCCTTAGCTCTTCAATTGCATTATTGGTGTATAATTTGTGTAAAAATTTGTTAACAACAATTCTAATATATGTTTTGGGATAATAAATTTGTTAATAAGATGGTTCTTGCATAATCTAAAATCATAACACAATCATTACTCTTAATTGGGTCATTTTCTGGACTGAAGAAAGAGGACAAAGAAGTGTTTGTGTTGAAGACATTCAAGGGCATGATCATTCTAGACAAATGCATTACCAACCACCCTAGTATGCAGTGACCCTACTTATTTTTAATATTTTTTTTTTTAATGTTTTCAATAATCTATCTCTTTGCATTTCAAGATATCCTGTGTGATTTCTATTAAATGTACTGATTGATGATAATTTATAATTGAGTGTTGGAATTAAGAGTAGATATTACTAAACTCTTTATAAAAAAATATTGTTTCTACGAACTTTGAACTTTCAACTCCTTACCAATTTTGAACTGATTCATGCATATCGAATTATGATACTTTTTGGGTATTTTTCTTCCAGCTGGTCATGAGAATCATTAGGTGACACAACGAAAAAACGTGTAGGAAAGAAAAACACAATAAAATAAAACCTGTAAAACTCAAAATTTATTTGAGGTGACACTTCAAGAAATATAAAGCTTGACATTCTCGAGTGAAAAAATAAAAGAAAAACAAAAGAAAAAAAAGAGCTGATTAGAGTAGATATTTTATATGTGGTTTTAGAAAATAAATTTGAATCTAACTCTTTAGTTTGTAAAATAAAGTTTGTCTCGAACTAAATTTTTAATTTGATATAGATATATAAAATTGCTTTCACATTCATATATTAGGAGAAGATAAGTTAAATTTAAGAATGACAAATGAACTTGTTTCTAAGATTATTGTTGGAATTAGTCTTAATTTTTATAAAAAAAAATTGTATTAATTGGATATGAGTATGAGTATGAATAAGATTCGATTTTTTAAATTTGTTATGAGAAACGAGGATATATATATATATATGTCATCGTTTCCATATCCTTTTCAATACCTATTTTTGTCTTTATGTTTGTCTTCCTTTACCTAAAAAATATATATTAATTTTTCTTTCGTCTTTAGTTTCATAACTTATTTTAAAGTCATTAATTTAATCATTTTTACTCTTTTCTATAATTATTTGATATTTATCTAATTGTTATTTGATATTTATATAATTTAATTCTTTTTTTCTTAATATTTGACATTGGAAAAATAAAATGTATATCCTTCTAATATTTTGACATTGAATACTTGATAATATTATATTTTTTTACTGTGATTTTTATATAAAAATTAATATTTGAGCGAGTAGGTGTGTACTGTTCCCTAATGGAGACGAGGATGAAAAAAAAAATTAATACTGTTGTATATGAGAATGTAGATGAAAATAAATTTTAACTTTATAGAAAAGAAATAGTCAAATTAACACCTATCTCGCCCCTTTGTTAGTTAGATTTAAACCTACATTTTGGTATGGTATCAAGCTCACTTCCTAATATAATATCAAACTCACCTTTTAATATAGTATCATATAAACTCACCTCTTAATATATAATCATATATGTTAAGCCTATTGTATCACCTATATCGGATTATTCATAAAATATAGTTTCACGTATAATATATGCAAGCTTCGTACATTAAAAAATGACAAAAATCACATATAAACTAATATTAATATAAATTTACATTATTATATAAGATGAAACAATTCTTCCAAATTGATTTTAAGAAAATACATTAGACTTAAATTTACCTGATAATAGATAATATGTATAATGAAATAAAAAAATATCTTCATTCGTTTCAAAATTTTTTATTATGAATTTTCATTATTTGATGTATGTAAAATGAGAAAAATCTTAGACGAATAGAAATTTAATAATGGTTGTGGGAAATTATTTTCTTATGAGAACTACACCGAATGCTACCTCGATGGCTTGAAAAGGATTCGACGTACAAAATAAGAACTGTGTTAGGGTTTAAATTAAGAGGGTCAAAATTATAATTGCATTAAAGTTAAACATTATAGTATATATATTATAATCCAATTGGATATCCGTCAAATTGGGAAGTAAGACTTCTGAATGTAGAAAATAAACAAGCAAGAGTTTTGGATAGCATGACATGGAATCCAATTCATGATATTATTATATAGTTCAATTCCACTAAATTTAAACAATCGAAACAATAAAATAACTCAAAACTCTATCCTACCCTATGTCATTGGATTAATATAGAATTATAGTAAAGAAACAAAAAGGTCGGATACACCTAACCAAACCAAACAAATAATGGTGTAAACTTACCCAAAATAAAAACAAAGGTGACGCCGACAAGGACTAGAAGATGCATAACTTAGATTTTTCTTTATTATATTTGCTTCTAATTCTTTCTTTAAATTATAACATGACACAATATCAAAGAGAGTTCTGTGTACCCTTTAAATACACTCCACGTATAAAGCAACCTACCATTGCTTCCATACCAAATAATATATTCAGTTCAACATGTTCCAGCTGTGATACCCTCACCAATGCCTTACCTTTAAGGACCTAATTCTCAGGAGCTAACAAAATTAAGGACATATCTTTTTCATGTTCTTCTATATCATAATATTTTGTGGATTTATGAAAATTTATGTCAATAAAGACAATAACTTTTGATGTTTATGTTGCCACATAAGCTGGGTTGTTTAATGTTAAAAGGTAATAGAATGTTCAATTTTTTATATTAATTGCACTGACCTTTTTGCATGTCTTTTTTATAATTATTTTATTGAGATTTATTAAACTAAGAGAAAGCTTATTATACTGTTTTCATATATTAGTGAAATAACACAAAGAGGGGGACCGGAGAACATTTCAGACCATTAAGCTGTATTGTTTTTTGGACAATTGCTTCTCACACCTCCTCAATTTTAAACTGCACCCTACAATTTAAAAATAGCTATTTTACTTTTTTTTTTAAAGTGGCTTCTATTTTTCTACAACACATTTTTTGAAACTTATAAAATACATTTTTCAGAATAGAAAAGATTTTTGAAAAATTTCTGAAACATATGAAATATATTTCAAAATATTTCAGAACATTAAGGTGTATTATCTTTTTTGGATAATTGCTTCTCACACCCCCTCAATTTCAATCTGCACCCTATTATTTTCAAAATGATATTTTAACTTCTTTTAAAGTGACTTTTCGAATTACCTTTTTTTTTTAAATTATAATACATTTTTTAAATTTATAAATAAATTATAAAATATATTTTTTATAATAGGATAAAATTTTCAGAAAAATATTTTTAGAATAAATTTCAGAATAAGTTTTCTGAACCAGAAAAAAAAATCATTCAAAGAATATATTTTCAGAACAATCTTTTCATAACAAGATTTTTTTTGCGGTTCTTCTCTTTTTCTTCTTCTGCAGTGGTAATGATTGGAAGTACAGTCAGCGAGAAGAGGACGGGGCAATTCCGTCATCTCACCAATTATGGGGATATGTTGAAAACTGGAGGTGCATAGAGTAATTTTCCTTTTTTTGTCTCTTGGGCCTGACCCATTGACTGGAATGTATACGCAATTCCAATTTCATGGAAATCAATCATGTGGACCTCGAAAACCGATCATCAAAGAATATGGATTATGGATTTTGAGGACGAGTAATTCAGGAAAATGTTAAGTACTTTAATTTAGGTTTTAGGGTTTAATACTTCAATTTCATATTAAATTTTTAAATTACAAGCTTTTAAACTTAATTACTTATCATTACTTTATTTAATATACATTAATATTACTACTCAAATCACAAGATTTTTTGAAAAAGAAAATATGGGTGTAGTGGAAGAAGATTGAGTAGAATGTATGAAGTAGTCAATCATTTGATGCACTACTTTTAGTATCTGTTTAAAATTTGGTGACTTGATTACTACTATATAAGGACATAACCTTGTCATAATAGTTTTTCACTTTTACCTATGTCCTTTATTTATAGGTGCTTATCCTTGTACTGTGTCACAAAATCATTAACATATTAGTGTGGGAATCACAACACAATTCTTAACTAGAATGTTGCAAATGGAGTAATCATGAGTGAGGAAGCAAAGGACATGTTCAGGAGGAGCTATGAAGGAAACTTCAAATTATTTCAATAATTATTATGCCAATCAACTGCAGTGCTCATACTTCGAAGCCATGAAGGTGATGAAAAAAGATTTATTTGTACTGCACAACACACCAACCAAGATCTCACCTTGCACTTTTTGCCAAAAATAATAATTTGTTTTGGTGATCGCAAAAAAGATACTAATACAAATGATTCTTTACTCTCAAAAAGTGATATCATGCTTAGTTAAAGGTGAAACCCATTTTATTGGTACCAATTTGATCATTTGCATAATAAGACAAGTGAAAAGTAAGTTTTTAGAAAGCAAGAACTTAGGTAATTGATAGTTGGAGTATTTTCAGGGTGTAAAGAGGTAGCAACAAATTGACACAAACTTCTATAACCAAAGAAATATGGTAACAGGCCTTTCTGTGATAACATATTATTGGCTCTATTTAGGTTAAATCATGGCACATCAAACTAATTGGTTGAGAAATATTACATGTCAGATACACCACAAAGATTTTGAATTAAAAATTTTATCATATTGTATAGGATTACTCATAGTTAATTGGTACTGAATAGTCAATATTTTTAGTGTCTTTCTGCAAAACAATCCAACCAGTAATATCTAAATTGTTGATTTACTTTGATGATAGTTCGGATGAATAAGATATGGAATATATGAAGAATTTTATGATCGAAAATCTTTTTAATAAAATTTCAGTTAAAAGTATCCAGTTATTATAAATAAAGGTAATTCTAATTAAAAATATTTTTACTGGAGGGGACTACACAAATATAGAAGATTCTGTAAGATTGTTGAAGCCATGTGAATTAAAAGTCCTATATTAAACAAAATGAGCAATATATATATAAATTTATTGTTTAAGATTTTAAATTTAAGGTGATTTTACAATTTTGTAAAAATGTATTTTAGCCATTATAATTCCGTATTTCGTATCTCTCTATTTAGGAATCAAATATATTTAAAGTTTTTCCTTTTATATTATAATCTAAATATTGACAAATTTAATTTGTTACTAAATGACTCTCATTCATTTGATTTATAGTTTTAGAAACCAAGCGTAATGATGTTTAAAATCAAATGTTTAAATTTATATTGGGAATTTCTTTAAATTGATAAATTAAACGGTGAAAGATATATATTAAATCATAATGAATTATTTATATTATATTACTCTTATTTATCTTTTGTCATCTTCTATAATATATAATTAAAGGTAATTATTAGTATTAGATATTAATGTTTAAATTAAATTGGTAAATATTTGTATTATTTGGGATGTAAAGTGGAGAATTTTTCATTAGAATTATTAATATTAAAATTATGCAGAGAAATATAAATTCAATAAATTATTTTTTTTTTGTCAAAGTATTTTTGAGAGTTAAACTAAAAGTAAATGTTTTTTATCAATCACTTTTCCAATTCATTCACTTGTATTTAATGTTATTTTTCATCTTTCGTTCAAATGTATGTTTTGTAAAAGTATTCCTTTATATAAATTATTCATAATTTATCTTTATGTGTACTTATTTCAATTGAGTAAACACTTATTTTAATTCTTAAAAGATTTACGCTTTGTTTGAATTCTAAAATGAATTTAAAATAAAAATATATAAAAAGTTAAATTGTTTGAATTAAAGAAAACATAATAAGAAATAAAAGAAAAATTTATGAATGGTTATGAGTGATGTGATAATAAACATATTTAATTGATAAAATTTTAAGATAATTATAAATTAATTTTAATTAAATAATTAATTATAATGTTATTATTATTATTTTTTAAATTTATTATCATTTTAATTTTTATTAATACTTTATTATTATTATTTTATAATAATAGTTTATATTTTGTTAACTTTAGTATATTATATCATATAATTAATTAATCATATTTATTTTATGATAATATATATGAATATAATATTATTAACTTTAAAGAGTTTATCGATAAATCTTCGTAAAGTTAAGTTAGGTTCAAATTAAGTTCACATCAAGTCAAGTCAAGTTAAACCTATCATAAGTAGAGTCATTTCAGATGGGTCAAGTCGAGTCAGACCAACCTTGAGTCGAGTCAAGATTGGTCTACATCAGGCTGAGTCGGGTTGGGTGCACAATGATCCAATAAAGTCATACCCACATTAAATAAAATTGTGTCAAGTACATATTGAATAGAGTAAAATTGATTCTATATTAGGCCAAGTTGAGTACATTTCTTTTTCATTTATCATATGTGACTCAAATTCCTTCTTTGTATTATCATCTTCATAACTAAGAGACATGATTTATACAATATCTTTAACATTATCTATATCAACAAACTTTTATAGGAATCTATATCAACAAACTTTTTAGGATTGGATTGTTTCCCATCAACTTCATCCTATTATCCATCCTATATGTTACATATTTTTTTTTACACTTTCTTCTTTTTTAGTTTGTTTTTCTCATCTTCATCTTTAAGTATTAGATCTAATATAAGATTAGGTTTCTAAAGATCAAGTTTATGATCAAAATACACCTCAATTTCATTTACTAAGTAATAAATAACAATCAATAGAAACCTAATATCATTAAAAATTTGGTGTAGTCTTTATTTCATCAAATTACTAAGCTAATAAATAACAATCAATAGAAACCTAATATCACTAAAAATTTGGTGTAGCCTTTCTTTCATCAAATTTCTTAAGACAACAAAATACCTACCTCCTTGTAATACTTATACACAAATGAAGTTTTAGATCTCAATATTAATATAGTTTCCATCCAAACTTTTCCACACGTAAAACTCTTTGCCCTTATTTTTCAACAATCCAACCTCGTTTCTAATGAAGTATTTTTCATGATTGAACACAAAGTTTAGTTCAACTCTCACTTTACACTTATGCATAAACATTTCAAATAATTCCTAACTCATCAGCAATGATATCTTAACAAAATCATCGTGCCATAAAAACATACACACTCACATGCTTGCAAATACATACATACATTCACACACAAATATATACACGCACTTACTATTTCAAAAATAATGTTATTTATTCATAAAAAGAATATCAAGTATCAAAACCTTATTTATATTTTAAATTATTGATTAATTACACTTAATAAAATATGAAATATTCTAACAAAATTTATATTCTAAAAATATTTTTTAAATATATACACTCATTTAAAATTATTTTATATCTAAAATAATTCTTAAAATTGATATCAAATTAATTTATAGTAATCGAAATAAATGTAGATATTAATTTTAATTTAATTCTATTATATGGAATTTCAATCCATACATATTAAAAATGGTTTTTTATATAAAAAAATATAGAATTGAATTGAATTTTAAATCCATTATTCAGATTTATTTTAGATTTTTAAAAAATCCAATTTATGTGCAACCGAGTCATATTTCAACACTAGGAATAAACTATTTATTTTTATTGGAAACTGATGTGCACTTACATTTAGAGTGTGTGAAAATACTTAGTTATAATAAAAATATAAATCAAATATAAAACATTAATCTATTTTTATTAATTACTTACACATCTTAGGAAATATGACATATTCAAATATATTTTTATTCTAGAATTTATTCTAAAAAATCATATAATAATTTTAAAATATTTTGGACTTAAATTTGGTTTTGAAAAAAAAAAAATCGGGGTCAAAATTAATTTAGAGTCTCACTAACTCAAACTAACCATATTCAAATAAAAAACAAACATCAATTTGAACCCTGATGAACAAATACAACACTATTCTTCCATTTCACGCTGTCTCCAAACATACAAGCACTCACAATCTCGCATTTCTTTATAACGCCCTAAAATGATTGTTTAATCATCATTTATCTTTTCTCATGTCTCGTTATTATTCTCTAAATTGATATTTACTATTATTAAAAAAATGTCTATGATTATAATAAACTGCATATTGAAAGATACTCTTATTATAAATTCTAATTATATAAAAACATAAATCAAAAAATTATGATGCGTAATTTAACCAAACTAAATGCTACTACTAAAAGAAACATACGCAAACATACCGAGTTCTAAACTGTCAACAACGTAAATTACTAGAAACTGAATCCGTAATTCATCTACCAACTCTTTTCATGAACTAAAAGTTGCTCTTTCAATGTTATCACCTACAAGCTCTTAACTTATTCCACGCTTCATTGACAGATTGACCAATCCAGTAAAACCATGAACGCTACAGCAACATTTGTTCCTTCAATCCCATGAAAAATGTTCTCAATTTGCTTTAGAACCAATAGCCCTTTTGGCAAAAGATGGCAAACAGAAAGCCGCAGAATGAATCTGTAGTAAAAAAACATAGACAAATATAACAGTTCAGTAAGAAAATGAGGAAACAATTAATAGTTGAAGTGAAAGGGAAGAAAAAAGATCATGGTTTGAGCAGCAAACCTCAGAGTTGTAAAATTTCAATGGTCTAGTTGACTGTTTACCATCCTCATCTATAGAATACACTGGATTCTTGAAGTCCACAGTAGGACCCTCAGTGGAACAAAGCATAAAACCAATCATCCCACTGAAATGGAGAAAATCAAAGCAGCATAAGTAAGGACAGTCATAAGGGTATGTTTGTTTGAAGACTACCATGCAAATGGGAAAATGGATAACAAATTTTGAAGCAGCATGCATACCTTGGGTATGTAGGAACCGTGGTCCATGCATAGTTGACAGAACCTTTGAAGATATGGCGACAATTAGCAACAATGCCCTCAATGATATCCATATGAAGCCATATACTTTCTGCTTGAGTACACACAACTCCTCCTGGACGAAGAGCCCTTGCAACCGATGCGAAAAAAGGCTTTTCAAACAGTTCTTGAGCAGGACCTTAAAGATATCAAATATAATCTCAATTAGAAACATGTTACATTAAGTGTAAAAGACCAGAAAAATTCAAACAAAAGGAATTACAGTGAAGCCTACCAATAGGGTCGGATGAATCCACTATAACTGCATCATAGGTTCCTTCTTCAGCAGCCTTCAAAAATGCAACTCCTAGATCATAGAGAGACAAACCACCGTGAGAAAAGTTATCTTCAACAGTAGTTCAGGAACATAATAAAATATGGAGAGTAGCTAATCATACCATCACCAATATGAAGTGTCACGCGTGGATCCTCAAAACCTACAGATACATCTGGAAAAAATTGTTTGGAGACCTGCAAATTGTAACAATTTCAATTTTGATATTGCACTCATAGTGCTATAAAGGAGGTTATTACACATTTAGCATAAGAAGATTATTCTTTATGGCAATATACTTAAGTTAAAGAGCAAGAGAAACAAGTTATATGCAAGATAGTGGTCTGTTACTAAAAATAGTTTGCTTTGATTAGAGATTGGAAATAATAGTTTTATGGCTATTACTTACCTCAACAACCATCTTGTCTATTTCGCAAATGTCTATCTTCTCTACTGAGGAATAGCGTGCTACTTCACGCAGGACTCCACCATCTCCTCCTCCAATAACCAAAACCTAACAGAAGAAAAGGAGCAAGGAAAAGAACAATTAATTCCATACATACATTACACAGAATGTTATCCAAACGGGCTAATATATTCCAAAAAAAGATTATTGCTTGTAGTTTGGAACACTCCATTCTCATGGTTCAAGACAAATCTCAAATGCCTTACTCCACCAGTATGATTCTTTCTACTCTCATCAATAGATGCCCTTCTGTACTTAAAATGTAAACTCAACAACCAAATACATAAAAAGACTGCACACAAACTAATATTGATGATGGACACATCAACAATCTGAGTATACAAATCAATATGAACATTTCTTCACAAATTCTTCTGACAAACCCTCACCCTCCACACTCTCCAAACGTCTAAATACAATAACTAAACAATTATCCTGAAAATATTTTGTCAAAAATGATGAAACTAGTCATACTCTAGATTACCTTTCTGGGGTTTGGAATAGAGCAAAGAGGAAGATGTGTTATCATCTCTTGGTAGGCACACTCATCCCTCTCTGTAAGCTGAATGACCCCATCCAGAACAAGGACCTTGCCATAAGTTGAAGACTGCCAAAAAAAAAAAAAAAATCATAGAATACATCATTAAATAAAACCAAGACGAATAAAAAGGGGGCAAACATAATAAAATTATCAAATTTAAGTGAAAGAACATGTTTACCTGGAAGACCATGACATTCTGATAGTCAGACTTCCCTTCAAAAAAAATCTTTTCCACCTTCAAAGAATGCGCCTCCCCTGCAAATTAAAATCAGATTCCATCTCTCGTGTGTTATTACAAAACACCAACACAAACATTCACAACAACAAAAACTAGAAGATGCGGTTCTGTTACTGACATCATAAGCATCCTTTAACAAAGATGTACGCACTTCTCATTGATTTAAAAGCATAATCTCCCTCTTCATAAAATCAGAAAA
>Ga0209489_101713_pt1 | contig 45109 bp, 16 predicted proteins | sample SiratrowhiteBW_FD_187527 | JGI IMG/M metagenome (GOLD analysis project Ga0209489, IMG submission 187527) | Root nodule microbial communities of legume samples collected from California, USA - Siratro white BW (SPAdes) (version 2) | ecosystem: Host-associated > Plants > Roots > Nodule | place... | reverse complement strand
TATATATATATATATGAGCCTGCTGGCTATTTTAGGAAATATTAGCAACTGATCCTAAGGAGACAAATACCTATAATTGTGGGATTGTCCTTAAATACATAATCCTAATATTAATATAAAGATACTACTGTGATACAGAATAAAATTACATCAAGGATAAAATATAAAACTTCTTAAAATATAAAAGTAACGTGATTTTGACAAAAATAGATATCAATTGTCATTTTGTCAGAGAGAATCAGCTCTAATGACCAACTTACAAACATTCGTAATCTTTAAGAGGGTCTAGAACTCAGTTTATATGTTCCACTTGCTGCAAATAACTTATATGCACCAACTTGAGAGAAAGTGTTAAAATTCTACTTATTATTTAATTGTACGACTTTCATAAAGCTGTTTTACTGGTGTATGTGCATAGCCTAAGGATTGAGTGTTATAGGTTGTAGTTATTCCTTGCATTGTACACCTCTCATCTATATATATAAAATACATCAGCTGAGCACAATAACTCACTGATTTTTATCAACTCTAAATTCAAGTGAATAATATTCAGAATTCTTTCCCCATATTCAGAAAGAGGATTCTTGTAGGCATGGTCTAGACTTCTTTTGAGTTTTAAGGATCAATTGGCAAACATCTTGACCAAGTCCTCAACATGTACTAGGATAGTCTACAATGTTACAAACTGGAAGCATGCAATCTGTATATGCACAACCTTAAGGAAGAGTGTCAATTATTGTCAATCATATGATTCCATTTCGTAGTTTCCTCATTTAGGAGATTAATATCATTGGAAAGTTTGTTGTATCATCGGAAACTATCCTAATATCTCTTAAAATCGGGCATTTCTTTCATCTTGTTTCTTTTGTAGCTTGTATCTATATACTAAAATGTGTACCACAAAGAGCATTGCTCAATCAACAAATTCAATACAAAGTAGTGAAGAACATTTCATGTTTCAGAGAACATTCGAAACGAATTGAAACCACGAGCAGCTCCGAAACAAACAAGGAAATTAGTCATTTCATTTCATATACTCAAACATTGGAGAACCCTAAGTAACACCAAACCGGATGAACTTTATGCACAAGATTCCTAACGGATTCTATAGAAATGTTCCTCTCCAGCAATATCACATTCCGATCACAATCAAACAATTGAAAACAGTTAAACAAAAGCAAGAAACCTAGTTAATGAGCTAAGAGCGAGAGAAAAAGGTTCACCTCTGGAAGAAGTTATGAGCGCGAGATAATTCTGTTCAAGGTCTGCCATGGAGGAAGGAGCATCTTTCTGAAGCAAGCAACGCTGAATCCGCTTGTAACCTTCGTAGACGCTTCGAATTTCGTCCTTGTTGCGCCGCTTCGCGAGAATCTCCTCCTGAGACGGCGGGGGTAGGGTTTTCGGAGAGGGAGGGGTTGGTTCGGTCGCCGGCGGTGGTGGTGACGGAGGCGTAGACGGTGGCGGTTCTGGTAAAGGCTCGTAGAGCTTTCGCTTCTTGGGAGGCTGCTCCACCGAGGCCATGGCGAGTGACGGCGGGACCGGACTCACGACGCAGTGCACGAGTCCCCTGTGCTCTCCACGCATTTAATTTATTTACTGTGTGGAAATTACTTAAGCTATTCTTTTGATTGAACTATTACAAAATAATAGATGGAATGGTTTCAATCTAACATTCATTTTATATTTTGTTATTTATTTTTATGCCTTTTAAAATTTTATTGTAATTATGTTATTTCCACATTTTGTTATGTAATTTTGTATATTTTGTTCATCTATTAAATATTTGTTAAAATATCAAAAGTGCAAATGATGATTGTGTTAGTAATAAAGTAATTGTATTAGGTTTAAAGGAATTTGTTAGTGTCGTTAAACTTAAAATGGGATATTATAAAAAGAAATACTTATTTAAAAGGAGATAGGAGTTGTTTTTATTTAAATAAAAAAAGTTAGTTTTTAAAATGAATAAAGAGTTAATTTGATATGTGAAAGATTTGTGCATTTATCAGTCTTTAAAAAAAATCTCTTAAATTTAAGTTTTTAAATATTTATCATTTTATATTTAAATTATTTTGTTAGGAAAATTCTTAACACAAGTTTCATTTGAATGGATAAGTATGTTTTACTATTGTGTATTAATAATATGTTGAAGACTTAAATGTATATATTAAAAAGTTAAAAAGTGTAAGATTTTTTTTTCCTTTTTATATCTTTTTTGTATTCCTTTTATATTTCATCTTTTCCTTCAATAAAAAAAAATTGGGTTTCGCAATTCGTCTTTTATTAATGAATTTATTCGTCTTTGTCACATGAATATATAATTCAAAATAAAGGATATATTGAATACATGATATGTGAATTCAAACCAATCACATTTCAATTTATAATGACAATATACAACAATTCAACTCAATATTGTGTTGACTCTAACAGGTTGAGTAACTCCTAAAATTACTCTCATAAAAAAAAAAAAAACTTTTTAGTTTATATACTTTTGGGAAGAATTATATTCACATAAAAAGTTTCTTAAAGAATAAAATATTGTGAAAATAGTATTTCACTTTTTATGATGTATTGGTGGTTGATTCATCTTTATGACTAATGAACATGTATTTGTTTATCATTTCAATTATATATTTATATGTTTCATTTAAACTTTATTTTTGCTTTAATCAAGTTTCCAAGTCATATATTGAAACTTGTTTGTGATGGTGCATACTCTCTTAAAAGCCCACTATTAGACTTAGTATTTTTGTGGACTTGAACTCTTGTCGTATAACCTACGAAGAACAATAAGGTGGACGAATTCTTCCTCCACCTCCTCCATATAGTCGTTCTGCACCTCCATATTATATTTGAAATTATTAATATACCCTTAGTATAAAATTGAAAAAACAGCATAGCCTTTTATCCCTTCACCTTCACTGACATGTGTGTCGAGAAATAGTACAGAAGACTTTGTGAACCGGACCCGTCCATATGTGTAAATCGATAATTATCTTATTTGTTAAATTGCATACAAAATGTGACCATCCATTAATTATTCAATTTACAAATTTTTTTAGGATTGTAAACTAGACGAAGTATCGCTTAATTTATATTTTTAAATAAAATATAAATAAAATGACATCTCATCTAATTTACATTATAATTGAGAAAAATATCTATTCTTATTACATTATAGTTAAAAGAATATTTATTTTTATATTTTTCTTATCGCGATTTAACATGTGTGTTGGTGGTAAAAGCTTTGTAGCTCATTCTATGTGCAATTGTGTTTTTATTTGCACTATGTGACCGTTGCGCTTTTTTTTCCATGGATCTGTCAAGTTATTTTTTATTTTAATTTTTAGTTACTAAAAAATAGATTTTGAAAGAATAGAAATCAAACACTCTTATGTGTCATAAATGAGTTATAGAAAATATTTAACATGTTAAAATTTGAAGAATACTTACACTAAAGTTTGATGGAAAGGACTTTATTGACCTTATACGTGAGGTTCAATTATAAGCTCTGAATTTACAAAGGTTTTGATATTTGTATTTGTTTTAAATGGTTTGTTCCAGTTTATCTTTTATCTGTCTTAAATGTTCTTTGTTGATTGCTTTCTATGGTTATCACCAATTTTAACATTAGAAGTTATAATTGTTTATTGAATTCTTATGTAAACTTAGTTATGTTAAATTGTGAAAACTTTAATGTTTAATTAATTGGGGATTCTTTAGTTTTTCAATTACATGGAGGCATTGTGCAAGATGGTAAAGAATCTATGTAATTGTTAATATTTTTAAAAAGAATTTGCTTAAAGTAAGTTACACCTATATTAAAGCCAAACAAATCATAACTTACTAGTTTATTTTAGTGTCGGTTTAATCCACATTACATCTATAAAAATAAATATATTATATATTCTTAGAGTCTCTTACATCATAATAAATTACAATTTTTTAATTGTAAGTGTCAGTTTCATCCATATTCTTTTAAATAAACATTATATTAATAAATATTATATTCCTACAGTTATAGTGTCGGTATTAAATTAAGTCGACCCTAAAAGCATTCTTCAATGAAACCAATATTACTAAATTAACTTTAATGCTTTTAACGTCGTTTTTAACATATAATTATATATTTTTTTAATTTTTAGTTTTGGAATGTTATTGAATTCGTTATGATTTTTTTTTTCAGTTTTTTGTTAACACTAATTTATAATTTTCTTGTACTAATATATTTGTATTACAATGATAATATATTTAATTCTAGTGTGAAGTAGGGTCAATTTGATATATATATATATATAATATTTAAAGAGATACCTTATTTGTGTGTATGTAACTTCTTTTGAAAATGAAATAGAAAATATGACATCATTTTTGAATTTGTCGAAACTATTTCACTGTTCAATATAATAAAATACATCATTATTAATAATTTTTCATGTATTTTATGTCATATATCTTTGTATTTTAAATGCTTGTATGCAATCAATTATTTTTCTCAAAATAATATATATATATATAATTTATAGCATGAATTACTTTACAAATAATTAACATTTCTCAAACTCCAGGGTTACACATTACTTAACATGTCTAGAAACACATTAAAGAAAAAAAAAATCACGTTTAAAGTATAAAAGCTATACCTACTGATTTTTAAAAATAGCTTCCAAAATTTTTAAACATGAAACGTAGCTCTCATAAGTAGAAATTCTCCATCAATTTTCTTCTTTGGCTATATAGGGAAACGCGTTTGGTTGATATGGACATGCTACCATCCACGTATATTATGCACTGCCCAAATTAAATAATTCTATAGTCTTCAAATGACAATGAAAAGTAAAAGGTCTCATTGCTTTCCAGAAGAAGTCTGCATGAAATTACTTAATTTAACACGACCATAATTGTACTTAATAATTAATCTATAATACGTCCACAACATAATTATAATTAATCACTGCCTAAAAGACTGGAAATACATTATACATATATATCAAACCACCCCACGACAATTATATGACGATATTATACTTTTATGTGAACCTTTGAATTAGAAATTAATTCTATAGATTATATATCATGCATTTAACATACAAGACATTTTTTATACAATATTAATTGTTTACGTGGTCCAATCGCTGTTATGTTATTAGAGTTTGCGCTTAATTAAGGTTATAGAGTTTTTTTATTCATCCCGTTCTTAGAGAGATAATGTATTAAATTGTAGTTACGAAATACGTCTTCTCTACACGTATTAAAGTAATTTACACAGGGGTTCCAAAAAAAATATTATTTGGTTCAAATATATTAATATAGCATGTTAAATAAAATAAACAAAATTGTAACACTGAAAAGTGAAATAAAATATTAATTGATTTTCAATTACACTCCGTCTTCTTTGCTCATACGTGCGCCTCACCTTTAACATTCAATAGTCTTTCATCGTATAACTGTTAAAAATTCTCTAATCAAATTTAATTTCGAAACCGTTTTTATAGAATTCAGAGTTAATTCCTTTGCAACTGAAGACCGAATAGAGAATTTTTGTGTATGCTAAATGCTTAAATGAAAAATTGGCGCAAATAGAGTGATTAAATAATTAATTTAGAAAATTATGGACTTTTGGTTTGCATTCGGTAGTATAGTTCTCATGCGAGTTTAAAACTTGAATTATTTTCTCAGACTTGTGGCTAATTGGTGTGTTATATCTTATTGATCGAGTAAATGCAAAAAGGGGTTAAGTTAAATAAACATGTCAGATTGTTTTGTCTTTTCTTGAAATGATATAATATTCCTACATAGAATTTTTAAGGTATTTGTTAGATATTAAGTATCTCACCTTTTATCAATAATTTTGTTGGGACAGAAGAATACTTAGTAGAGCTGCAAAATGGATTGCTTGACCCGATTTGTTTTGACTTATATAAATTAGTGAGTTAAATTGATTAACTTAATGTTGAAATAATTGTAGTTTTTCTAGATTTATTTTTTTAATATATTTTTATTTTAATATGAAAATTGTAATCAAGTTCTAAAGTATTAGAATAATTATCATAAAAATATTCAGTATAATAATATGTATAGGCAGAGATTAATATGTATAAAATAATATCTTTACATGATAATTTTAAATACTGTATTAATATGTATATCAAATACAAATATTAAATAATAATTTTAAATGATATGTAGAGTATGTGACAATGTGTATTGGAGGTAAAAGGTGTGTGACGTTGTTGATGGTAGAACATAAGAAGACTAGAGGTGATACTACAATGACTAACGGTAAAAAATCAAAATATTAGGTATTTAAGTGTGAGTCTAGGTCCCACATTGAATATAAATGAGAAAGTTGAGCAATATATAAAAAATGATGACCCACAAATTTAATACCTTAAGGTTTTAGGTTGAAGATGATATCATTTCCTATAGGTTTTGACTTACTTCTCATTGTTTAAGATCTTCTCTTTCAAATGTTTCTCTCTTCAGATTTTCCTAGGAAAATCTGAAAATACAGGATGAAAAAATCATTGAATTGAGATATTTTGTTTTTGAGAAAAAAAGAAGTGAGATAGAAGAGAGTTGGAAAAAAGAAGGAAACATGATGGTCATGTATATTTTTTCCATTCCCTTTTTCTCATTGTGTTGAGCTATTTTTTGGTGCTTTCTTTTTAATTTTTTTATAACCTATGTTTAACCTCAATGAAAAGATTTTTAGTGGAATGGGTATGATTTTAATCAGAACCAAGTTTTGCAAATGTTTTTAATCTAATCCAGCTCGAAATCGTGATAACGAAAGTTAAATAAGGGACTTTGACAACTCTATTTATACGTAACATTGATATTATTATCTCAAAAGAAATGGAATCAATGTGGTAAAATTGATCATTCAAATTTAGTAATTTGATTTAGTAAAAAATTAGATAAATGAATGAGTTTAAGAAGATATATATATATATATATATATAATACAAATGTTATATTTTAAGATTTGTATGATGGAATAGTGTTTTTAAAATCTTTAATATATAATATATTTTATAGATATAAATTCCGTTTACATCTTATTATAGGCTTGTTATATAGTGAGTTTTTCTTTGATAAATTATTTTATTTTTTTCTAAGATATTTTGATGTGTCACCACTAGTAGAAAAAATATATTTTACAACATGATACGACACTAATTAAAAATAATAGTGGTAAGGAAAAGTGCGGTGAAAATTTTAAAATTATTTGAATACATATTTTATCAGTTAATAGAGAACCAATGTAAAAAAAATATTTCTATATCGATTATTAATGAAAATCGATATAAAAAGTATCTTAGTGAAAAAAAAATAAAAAACAATTAAACAGATACCTTATTATATCAGTTGTAAGGGCAATCGATGTAATAGATATACATTTATTGTATCTGTTATCTTTAAAACTGATATAATATGTTCTAGTATATGAAAAAAAAAATTATTTTTTAATGAATACATGAATTTATTAATCTAATATTTTCACTGTTTTTATTATTTGTTTTTGTTTCATGTCATATTATCTGTCTTTTATTGTGTTTATGGTAATACTTACATCATTTCATACTTGCATTGTTATTATTTTCACTCTCACGTCCATTTGATTCCTTGATCTAGTTGATACGGAGATCTTATATATCATGCACTCTCCAAATTAAATAATTATATATTATTCAAATGATAATAAAAAGGTAAAAGTTCTAATTGGTTTCGGAAGAAGTATGCATGAAATTAGTTAATTTAACACGTCCATAATTGTACTTAATAATTTATCTATAATACGTCCACAACATAATTATAATTAATTACTGCTAAAAAGACTGGAAATACATTATACATATATATCATACCACCCCACGACAATTATATGACTATATTATACTTTTATGTGAACCTTTGAATTATAAATTAATTCTATAGATTATATATCATGCATTTAACATACAGACATTTTTAATACAATATTAATTGTTTACGTGATCCAATCGCTGTTATGTTATAAGAGTTTGCGCTTAATTAAGGTTATAGAGGTTTTTTTTATTCATTCCATTCTTAGAGAGATAATGTCTAAAATTGTAGTTACGAAATACGTCTTCTCTACACGTATTAAAGTAATTTACACAGGGGTTCCAAAAAAGAAAATATTATTTGGTTCAAATATATTAATATAGCATGTTAAATAAAATAAACAACATTGTAACTCTGAAAATTGAAATAAAATATTAATTGATTTTCAATTACACTCCATCTTCTTTGCTCATACGTGCGCCTCACCTTTAACATACAATAATCTTTGACCATACAACTGTTAAAAATTCTCTAATCAATTTTAATTTCGAAGTCGTTTTTATAGAATTCAGAGCTAATTACTTGGCAACTGAAGACTAAATTCAGAGTTTTTGTGTATGATAACTACTTAAATGAAAATTTGGCGCAAATACAGTGATTAAATAATTAATTTAAGAAAATTATGGACTTTTGGTTTGGTATTCGGCAGTATAGTTCCTATGCTAGTTTAAAACTTGAATTATTTTCTCAGACCTTGCGGCTAATTAGTGTGTTATTATATCTTACGGGCTAAAGCTGGTTTGCAGAAAAGGTTTTAGTTAAATAAACATGTCAGATTGTTTTGTCTTTTCTTTAAATCATATATTATTCCTAGATAGAATTTTTTAGGTATTTGTTAGATATTAAGTATCTCACCTTTTATCAATATTTTTTTTGGTTTAGAAGAATACTTATAGGTAGCTGCCAAAATGGATTGCTTGACCCATTTGTTCTGATTTATATAAATTGGTGGGTTAAATAAATCAACTTAATTTGAAAACAGTTGTAGTTTTCTAGTTTTATTTTTCTCTTTAATGTATTTTATTTTAAAGTAAAAATTATAATCAAATTCCAAATTATTGGAATAATCATGATAAAAAAATCAACATAATATGCATAGATATATATTAATATGTATAAAATAATACTTAATTTTTTTTTAATTCAACCCAACTCAAACTCGTAATCCCATGTTGAAGCTCCTTAGGTTTCAATGGAGTGTGAGTGTCTTTGTTCTACCAGAGAATGCAAAGAGTCTTAAGGATACATTGTACATAAACATATCAAAATAATTTAGGATAATAAATTGTTGAACATTGGAGTTATACTACAATTTATACTCTAATAACTTCTACAGGAGACATCAATCAATGATACATTAATCAATATAAAAGTTCTTATTTTTTCTATCATATCACTACAATTTTAGTAATAAAAGGTAACATGCCTTTCAATGCGATACATTTTTTCTTTCTTCTTTTGTCTATGTAATACATTTTTAAGAAATTATATGTATCATACACATTTTTATATAATGAAAACTAATCCATACTCTTAACAAAATACGAGTTTGTCCATTCATCGATGGAATTCACATAGTCAAAAATAATTAATTATTTAATAAATAAATCATGATGCTTAGACTTTTAATTTATAAGTCTCTAAAAAAACACTATGTATAAATAAATATAGAGTATAATTATTATGTTTATAGATAAAAGTATATTAGAAAAAAAAAACACACGTGACACATGTTGGTTGGATGAGGCTACATAATATATAGTTATCTCGGTTGCCAAGGTAGTTTAATAAGACATAACAAGTTGTGAATGGAGCTAAATGTTCCCTTTGAGAGTTCACACAAGACAGCTATGGCAGATGAACCCTAATTTTGAAAAGCAACAGAAACAAAGAACTTGAGGGCACATCAGAATAGATAGAATTAGGAAAGGGAATAAAATCAGATTTTTAGGGTCTCCAATAATGGTATATAGTATTCATCATGTTCTATCTATATCTTAAGCTTCTAGATTTTATTCTTGGCCTTTTCAACTCGTAGAAGGCTCTGCTTTGGTGTTGTTGGGAATTTAGGGTTTCTTTAAGCCATTACCAAAGGTCGTGCAATGGCCAGTGCAGTTTCCAAAGTACAATCATCTCTTCAACCCCACTTTCTTTGAAGACCATGATATAAAAAAATGGGGACAAGAACATTCTATATTCGACACGTGTAACCAATGGGACCGCGAGCTTCGGCGGAATCTATGGACATGGACCGATGAAGTGACTGTTCTTATTATCGATGTGTTTGATTTGATTCATCTTATGTAATTCCATCTTTTCAGGAATTTGATTCATTTTATCTACAATATTACAGCTAGAGTCGTATCTTCCCTCTGGATGATGATCATCATTGCATCGTCATGATCATTTTGAAAATTCAAACAAAACTAAATTAATTTTACAACATTAGATTTGTAATTTATGAATTGTTTCATAATATTTGGCTTTTAAGATGACTTTTTCTAATTTCTTTTTTCCTATTTTTAAATGTTCTTAATTTAGTCTAATTTTTTAATAAATTAAATGGTTTTTTCCCATCAAATCAATAACACGTAGAATGAATAATTAGTGATATATTATGAATCAAAATTAAATTTTTGATAAAATTGACATGTTATGAACAACAAATGTCATGATATAGTTACTATAAATTTGATAAAAATGTATTATATTGACTATTTTTTAAAAAAAAAATGGACTAAATCGAAAAACATTCAAAATTTTATGATGAAATTGAAAAATTTATTATAATAATAGAATATAAACAATTAAAAAACCTTTATCAATTTAGTGAATTTGAAACAGACTAGTAAAATATTTTTTTATTAATTATTATACATAAAATTTAATAATACAATCGTATATTTATTTTATAATTTTTTCTATTATTTAATTTATTTAAACTCAATAGCACCAAAATAAATACAAAAATGCTAAGGTTACCCAATATAAAAAAAAATATTTACGCTTTTTAATATGACGATTATGTATAATTATGTATTGAATAATATTTTATTGTAAAAAGTACAATTTTAAGTATTTGTATATTGAGATACCCGATGGCTTTGAATGGAACCAACTTATTGTTTATTGAGTTCATTTTTTAGTTCAAACTATTTAACAAATTTAAAGATAAAATAAATTTAAAAGTGGATTCATTTGAAGTTCATTCTATTCTAAATTCAATCTAGACAGACTCATCACCATCATGATAATTTAACGTGGCTTAATTTAAGTTGTTTTATGACTATGTGATATATATTTAACTTATATTCTTCCTTATCTTTGAATAGATTAATGCAAAAAAAAAAGTAGGTACATGATTATTTAATCAATATTAGAACTATTGTACTATCAATGGGTAGAGAAAGAGAGTTTCACTCACAGCTGGAAGAAAACACAGATATTTTTTTGCCACACACATAAACAAGTTTGACTTTGTAATATATACAAATTCACAGCAATGTCAATTCCGTATGAATGTGTACTTCGTTGCTGTCAATGAGTTGGAAGATATAACTTATAAGTGCCTCATCAAAATAATTTCATGTTTTTCATGTCATTAATCTTTTAAGGGTTCAAGAATTTTTTTAGTCATAATGTTTTTCATTTGATTCCAAGTTGTATTGAGATTTTAGTAATGAATGATAGAAACAACTTTAGTAGGAAAAAAATATTCACTGCCTTTACAATTTTAGACCTTAAATGTTTAATTGTATAATGTACTATAAAACATTGCTAATATTATTTATATATAAATTTTTCTTTATAATAAAATTATTGATTTTTATGATAATTATATTTTAGTTTTACTTAAAATCATTTTTAATTAATTATTTATGTAAAAAAATATTTAGACCCTGCATAAAAGGTAAACTCTTAATTTTAACACCCTCTATTGTATTCTTCAGATAATGTGTATAATTATTATTCTTAAGCTTGTCCTAGTTGCAAAGCAAACATTTTAACTCGAGTAATAAGATAAAAAGAATAATATTTGAGTTTTTATTCTTTCTTAAGCTCTTTAATACGTTTATAACATGTCAAAATAATCTCTATTAAACTACGAGGAGAGTAAAGAGTAATAATATAATTTCTTTTCCGTGATAAAGCAATAAGATAACCATGACTATTGAAAATAGAAAAATATAATTAGAAAAGTCTTTAACCATGATATGTCTATATATGATTAAAAAATTAGTCCGTTTTCTCACTTTTAAGTTTGGTTATATCATTGATCAACACCAAGAATGATTTAAAATGAAAAAAAAAAAATTACTTGTTTTAAAGAGAATATAAGAAAGTTTCAAAATTATCAATCATCGAGCCTTTGAATTAATTTATATGAAATTATTCAAGTTTAACAATGATCTTGAGTTTGAATGTTGAATACTCTATTTGAATTTGTATATAAATAAAATTAATTAATCTTATATTTATTAAAAGGCATACTTAGGTTCATTTAGTATCATTGATTGCATACAATAAATAATAAGATTTTCTAAATTATTCTCGATTATGTCTAATGAAGATGATTTCTAGAATTAAAATAATGATATTTTTTTAAATGGTAAAATTATATCCTATTTTGAGAGTTGAAATTTGTCTGTATTCAAATTCACTAAAAATGACTCCTTTTATTTATATATGAGTCCACTTGTAATTAATTATGTTAAATATTTGGAGTGAGATTTTGATTGGATGCTGTGATCTAACAATAGGCAAGTAGGAGTGACTCTACCGAAATTAAAGATACATGTTGTCTACGATTAAATGACATTGTAAGATCTTCTAATTATTTTTATTAAAAAGATGGAATATATTATCTTTACGTTGTATCTCGATTTAAAATTAAAAAAAAAACTATAAATATTAAAATTTAAATTGTTCTTATTTTAAATATTTTGTTTAGATAAAAAATTAAAATTTATTAAATTTTAATTTTCTTATATCTAATTTAGATACAGTATTTCAATTTCAGTCAGATAAAAGTTACAACTTCAACTTACCAAACATGACAAAAATACTACAAACTTCAACAAAAAAAAAAAAGAAAAAAGAAAAAAAGAGCTTATACCTACCAAAAAATAGTTTTGACTTATATTGGGAATAATCATTTTAACAACAAAATAACTCATACAATTGACAACTAAAAAGCACTAACTTATATCAACAAAAAATTAATCCAATTGAGAAATAACATTAACTATTGATTTTATGATTTTTTTATATTGACAAAAAAATCCCTAACTTCACCGTAAATAAACGATATCAAGCCAATGATGCATCATTCCAAGTGAGTAAATGACTTCCAACTAAAGTTAAGTTGATGATATTGTGACTAAAGTCAAGAGATTATGAAAAAAATATATTAATTTTAAAAATGGAGAACATATAAGATTATTTAATTTTAAGTAATAAAATGATTTGCGTATATTTTTATATTTTTAGAATTCTTTATCCAAATAATATGTTTATTATAAACTATTTCAAATTTTTTATTAAATTAATTAACCTCTGTAAGTTTTCGAGATTTCCTTAGGATTCGATTTTCAACCTTAGTTGTTTGTACTTTTGTCTAATGTCAAGTTAGAGTTAAAAGTTAAGTTAGTTTGAAATATCTATAAACCATTTTAAACATATTAATATTAATGATGAAAACATTTTACACCTTACATAAAAATAGTTTAATTCTTTTTTTTAAACCAAACATATACAAGGCTCTGGTTTTAAGCTTGCTAATTGGGTTTGTATTGAAATGGTATATATGTATACTATTAATTTTCATAAGTTTTTCTATAATTCTGTAATAAATTTTATTAATTTCCATACACTAGTATTAACATTAAGCTTTTATCGGGAAATCCAAGTAAAGTCAAGTGCTCTAGGTGAAGATAAATGAGGTGAGTAATATACAAACTCTTGATTTAAAACTCATCGGGTTTGTATGTCACATGTTCATAGCCATTTGAGAAACCTAACAATTCGAGAAACCTAACCAATTAGCATTGTCACCAGAATATCTTTTAAGAAACATCATTCCTTAAGGGAACCAAAGTAACATCATAACTCTTTGATTTATCAAAATATCTTTATGTGTTTGGTTCATATTTCATTGTTTTTGAATTTCTACGATGAGTCCCTCTTAAAAGATCCACCATGTTCTACGTTTGCTTGTCCCATATATAGGAAGGTTGATTAACATATATGGATTATATTTTGCATACCCTTCCTATTAAGGAAAACCATTTTTTTCCAGAGCATTAAATCTTTGTTTAAAACCAATTACAAGCATCTAATCATAATCTAGTCAAACTATTATATGTATACGAGGTGCACAAATTATAATCCTGCTACCTAGAATAAAACTTGGCCAATATATGCGAAGTGTAGATACGCGAGTGCCCTACAGCCTGGAGGACATTATCTGTGAGATACTAACTCCGGAATAACCCTAAACAAAAATCGATTACTTCGTCGTCGTCATATGCTAAATAAGATACGGGGAATCCTTCAACGGATTCTACATATTACTGTGTGCTAGGTTTAGAGTGTCTTAATTTTTCTTAGAAGTTGACGTTAAAACTGAGAAACAAACATAGTCTCAGAAACAAAGTTTTAACAAACAGGTATTCTAGAGAATGTTTGAACACTTTTAACGTCAAAACAAACCTACAACTCTATCTTCTTATTATTGGACAACAATAATTTATGTGTTTATACATTTGACTAAATTAGAACATGCATGTAACTCACGTTAGTAATTTGCACTAAACATAAACATGAGTTACTAGGTGAAGTGTGGTTAGAGAATACACCGAAAATACATAAAAAGAACACGCATGTTTGGTTGATTATTAGTGCACACATACATTGAGCTTGTTACACCAAGGAGACAAAGAGCGTTGTCCACGGTTGATGTGTCGGTCCATGAAGTGCTTTAAAGAAAGTGAGATCATCCCACGATGTAGCCGTCCATGGACCTTCAATTCTTTATTCGCTCACAGAATTCCTTTGCGTTTATTATATTCATGTTGGGGACTCCCACGTTCGTTCTTCAACCTCAACAACGCGCATGCTAAGTTCTCCAGTTCTAACTCCTAACTACATCACTATCACCATTAATTAACACCCTTATTAATCATTACTTAGACCCCTTTGCTGTTTTCGTCACAGTTTCATTCAGTCATAAGGTGTACATAACCCCATTGAAAAATTAACATTATTCTAAATTATCACACATGAACTTGGTCCCATATGAGTTGTACTTTGCCCCTCAGTGGACTCCTGAGTTCAGTTACAGAGAATTAGGACCTATCCATCACACAATGATTACGAATTTAAAATGTTATTAGCAAATGAAGTCAATGCTTACACTAACACTTTTCTTGGGATTGAGTATAAATATGTCTATAGTTTTTGCTTATGCCAAGCAAACATTTGATCAGCTTCAATTCTCCTTGCAGTGGCATTAGACCACACAAGAAAAAAACCAACCCTTTTGTCCTTTTCTTTTCTTTGGTTTTTTCTCCTAAACACACAATAGAATGGAACCTGTTGGAGCCTTCCCTGATGGAGAATGGGATTGCTTTCGCAGAATGTTTGCCAGTGAGGATCATGAGCAAGATTTCACACCGGATTTTCCTCTTCTGCTTGGTGGAGGCGATGAATTGAACATTGTGACACAGCAAGCCAATTTTTGTGCTGCTCCTGAAGCTGGTGAAAGTGAGCTGATGTTTTATTCTTTAGATGCTCACAACTCAAATTCTTCACAGTATTTTTCTCAGGAAAGTAGCTATAGTAATAGTAGCAATTGTAGTGGTGATGACACTGTCTTCATTGCCAATCCGGGTAGCTCAAACTATTATTTTAGTTACCCTGATCATATGTCAGCAAATAATGCATGTGTATATTCCTTGGATGAGAAACATTTTGCCCCTTTTGCTCCATTGCTTGCTAACATTGCAACGGAAGAGAGTGTTAAGCTGTATGAAGATTTGGCAAGTGACAGATTGGAGAATTCTGAGTGCAATCAAATGGAAGAACCGGTTGTTTTTCCCACCAAGAGAAAGCTTGATGTTCCTGCTGAAGGTACAATCAACAACAGATCAGAGAATCACAAGAAGAAAGCTCGTGTTTTAAAAGATGTAAGTTTTTTCTTTCTAAAAGTATTACATCAACTACTTAGTATTTAGTCCACATTGAAGGTGGAAATTTATAACAATGTTCTGTGTTTCACTATCAGGTGCAAGGATGTATGAAGAACACATGGTCCAAGAAGAATCAGAAACATGACAGCAGTAGGGAAGAGGCAGAAGAGACTAATGCAGGATCAGATGGACAAAGCTCTAGTAGTAACATGTCAGAGGATGATAACAAGGAAAACATTGGAGGAGCTACTTCAGAATCTAAATCTGTTCTCAACTCAAATGGAAAAACAAGAGCAAGTAGGGGATCAGCAACAGATCCTCAGAGCCTGTATGCAAGGGTATGTATAATTAGTCACTTCAATTACAAAACCTCTTTTCATTTCATTTCATTTTGCAAGGATATAGTTTGTGTGTGATGTTCTGCCACTTACATTACAATTACTTGAATCTTGCAGAAAAGAAGAGAGAGAATAAATGAAAGATTAAGAATCCTACAGAATCTTGTCCCTAATGGAACCAAGGTAAATAATGTTGATCTAACTCTTGTTTTTAATATGGAAAAAAAAAGTTAGATGTGGTTTCTGTAGTTTTGGTCAGATATGACAAAAATATATGAATCGAATATTCTGAATTCTTATTGATTATCAGTATACATTATATGTTAAAGGATACTTTCTAATCTAATTCATTGTTTCATTCAAATGATACTGTTTAAGAGAAACTTAATATTTTTTAAAATTTGAACTAAAACATATCTAAAGTAATGGAGTTGTGTATTAATTTCATGGATGGATGTGTATACTGTAGGTTGATATCAGTACAATGCTTGAAGAGGCAGTCAATTATGTGAAATTTTTGCAGCTACAGATCAAGGTATGTGTATATGAGTAGCATAAAATTGAAAACCATGTTTAAAATTTGGAAATATTAACCTTATATACAATCAAATTATAACAATTTTTCTTTTCTTGTGTAGCTTTTAAGCTCAGATGATCTATGGATGTATGCTCCACTTGCCTATAATGGGCTTGACATTGGACTCAATCTGAACATGAAGAACTCACTGCCACTCTGAGATCAAAGAGGGTAGAATCTAGAGAACATGTTTACCGTTTTAACAACAAACGGAAAACAACTACCTAGAAAAAAAAAAGTGTAAAATAAAATTGTTGTTCTAACTTGTTATTGTTAACTAATATGAATAAAATAGTAGTTTTATTCTTAAAGAGAATGACACTTCTGATTAATCATGTGGGGTCTCTTTCTGACTTTTTGTGATAATCATTAAACTATTTGGAAGCCACCTTATTGCTCTAATTTGGTGGGTGCCTCAGGTTCAAAGAACATTGTAAACCCAAAATGGACAAGTTATAATTCCACCACCTGTTTACATTTTTGAAAAAGAAATCCATCAAATTTTTGGGAATAATACTGTTTAATCAATTTAGCTTAGCACCAAGTTTAAAAAGTTGAGTGTTTTTTGATAACCAGAAATATATCTGCATGATGCAGGGCAAAGGGTTGATGATTTGTTTTTCTGATTATTGATATTTTAAAATTAAAATTGTAATCTTACACAATTTGTTGAAAATTATTTAGTTAATATAATATAATGTTATAAGTCTTATCCTTTTTTTTATAATATCATACTTTTAATATTTAAATTTATGAAGCTATATTATATTTTGTTCATTAGACTGTTAAGAAAAATATTTATTTTATGAAATTAGGATGATTTAATTAAAAAATTACCAAATTAAGCGTGTGCAGTATTGTTTTATGTATCATTGTTTTGAAACTTTTGTATACATGAATGTTAAACCAATCCATTGTTTCCTTCATTTGACTCAAATGACAAAACTTTTTTTCCAATCAAACCATTAAAATAATATTAAAAGATCCAGTAAATCAAATTCGCTCTCTCAATTTTATCTAATCTAATTTAATTTTTAAGTTTCTTATAAATTTTAATATTTTTAATTAAACTTTATATATTAAATTTTCAAATATTTCATATTTTTTAATTGAGTTATTATCATTTCATTTTTACTATCAACTAAGGTGATGTATTGGTTACCTTACTTGTCATTGCTTGCATAAAATAAAGCACGATATATTTATATTTTTAAGTCACTAATTAATTTGAATATTTTTTAATTGAATTTTTATTAAAAAAGTTCATTGTATTAAGTATATAAATTTTTTATATTTTTAATTAAATTTTTATCGTTTGATTTTATTTTAAATGACGTAACTATTTTATTTTGTAATAAATACAACAACACTAAATTAGAAAATAATAAAATAATATTTATAAAAAAAATGAAATTGCTTTGATCTTTTAATTAAATATTACAATAAATATTAAATCAATCATGTAGATACACTAGTGTCGTTTGGTCAAAATAATTAAGATTCTAAATTTTTTTTTTATTATTTAAATGTGTAGTGTTGTGCTTGTAAAATTAAATTGTCACGTCATCCTATTTTATAATAAACATTTAATTGAAAAATACAAATATTTTTAGACACTCAGTAGAACAGAAATTTATAACAGAGAAGAGACTCTATTAAAAGTATTCAAATTTACGAGGAATTTGAAACTTAATTATGTTATCTTTTTTATTTTTTTTATTATGTGAAGACACTATGACAATGCAGAGTCATGTCACTGGTTGTAACAAAATCAAACAAGAGGGAAAATATCAATTTTTATTGAGTATCCAAATTAATGAATGACTTAAAAATTAATTAATTTCTTTTATATATTAATTAAAAGAAATATTTTATTTATTGTAGTATAAACTTAATTATTATAAATTTTAATTTTAATTGTTAGAAATCTTCCATTCAATATAGATATAAACAAATTCATATATATATAAATATAATTATCACCTTACAAATCGGTAAAACGATAAATTAGATTTAAATTTTATTTTTTAAATGGTATCATAATCATTTGAATTTTATCTTAATCAAGCATAATATTCTTTTATTACAAGACAAATTGTTTTAAGAAAGAGTTTATTTCACAATGTTCCAATTGTTTGTAGATAAAATAGTGATTAGAATAAGTTATTGGTTAAATAATTTAAACTCAATATTTTTAAGTAAAAATTTAAATTTAAATTTAAATTTTATAAATAAAAGAAATAAGAGTGAGAAAAATACTAAGATGCGTAGTTAAGTTTTTTTATTCTGAGATGAGTTATCCCACATAAATAAATATTCATGTAAATAACTTATTATTATTATTATTAATAATAATAACAATAGTAAAATCTCAAACTAATATTAAAAAGATGTCCACATTTAAAGAATTTTCTTCCTAACTATAGTTTAAACATAATAAATATGTTATTTCCTAAAATAATCTCATCCTCTCAATAAATACATTAATACATTATGGATCAGTCACATACAATTTTGATGTAAATTAAAAATGAAAAAGTGGCATTTCATTCAAAATTGAGAATCAATCACTGTAAAAGAAATAAAGATTAAAACTAAAGAAATACCTCATCTATTCTCAAATGTTATTTCCTGAGAGAATATTTATGGGAACAATAACAGAATATAAATATCTTTTGTTTCTGTATCCAAGTCCAGAGTGAGAATTTGTACTTCTTCCTATGCATTACCTCAATTCTCATGTGACAGAAGTAGAAGAAAATAAAAATGATGCCTTATGAAAAAGAAAGTCGGTTTGGTATGAAAAGATTCTCTCGGCCCATAGTATAATTTGGGCCAAGATGACAATGACCTAATGTCACACTCATACTCATGTGGGCTTCAATGGAGGTCATCATATACATTTAACACGTGACTCATCCAACCATCTTTCACCAAACTCATCTTTATCCAAATCCAACCATGTTCCTAAACCCCTCTATCCTAGTTTCAATTTCCAATTTCTTATTGCCACTAAACAACAAAGAAAAAAACTTATTAATATTAATTTTGTGAGTGACTAGTAAATATATGAGGTCACTTCCTTTTTGTGTTTGTATTCTTTTGCCATAGTGATGAAAGAGAAAGAAGAACATGGTTTATGGTTTATTATAGTTTATGTATTTGAATTGGACAGAGGTAGGTTTCAAATATCATATTTTTAAAATGTGTTTTGCCTTTTCAAAATTCATAACTAAATTGTATCCTTCATTGTCAAGATGAAAGTCTGTGCAAAGAGAATCACATGTTTTTCTTTAACTACATGTGGTTGATTGAGTCGTTGCTTTTATATATATTACATATAATAGGTAATAGATTATTTCAGGAGGTTTGGCTGTTATTTTTAATCTTAATTTATGTTTTATTTTATGTAAGCAGTGACTTAAGCCTTTTTCAGGTTTAATTGTTGTAATAATTGTATTTGATTAAAGACATCAAAGTATTGTATTGGTAAGTGTGTGTGTATGATATGCCCATGTCAATCAGAAGATCATGAGTATGTTCCTTGAAGAGAGATATTCATCTCTTTAAAATTAAAATATTAATATTAATTAATTAATTATTTGTTAAAAACTTGAATGATTATTTCAAATAATGAATTATAGTGTGATAATATAATGTTATTTATTTATTTTAAACTAATATTAAAGTAATAAAATTGAGTGATATTTAACTCTAAAGTGATAGGCACATGAAAAAACAATAGATTTATAATTGGTGGAAGAGGGAAGGAAGAAGAAGGCGGAGTGAACTAACATCACTATATGCTTCTGGTAGCTTTCCAATTGATAATGCTTTCTTTCTAGTTTTTACTTTCTACGTACTAAAATCTAAAACAACAAACACAAGTTTCCAGGAAAGGAAATTGGTACTTCTTCTTCTTGGGCCCACCTCTTTCTGTCTCATTAAAAACTGTGCACATTGTCAGCTATATTAATTAATTTTTAACTAATGATAGATAAATCCCTTTTATTAATTTTTTATATTTATTCATTCTAAACCAATAGATTTACAAGAAGCAGTGTTAGTGACAATTTTTCATATGATTACCCTTTATTTTGGTAAATAGATCTTTAAAAAAATCATAAATCATTTAAGTGAGAGAAAAAATTTACAACTCTATATTGCATTAAAATTACTTTGAAGATGTTGTTGTTAATATCTATTGATATCATTTTATTAAAAATTAAAAAGTTTCTAAACTTTATGAATGTGTCTATAAATCATTCATATCATTTTATCAAAAATTTAAATTTTTATACTCTAAGGAATTGATATAATAAAACCAATTATCTTACTTTGATGAATTCTAATAATATACTAGACTAACCATATTTAAAGAAAAAAAAACCATAGGCTATAAAAAATGTTATTATTTAACGGAACTAAAAACTATTATTTTATACAAAACTGTGCAAAATATAATATATACTAAATAGTGAAAAAAAAATTATTAAATTTCTCCTCCTCCAAAAAATCATCTCTCATTAAAAAAAATAAATGCAAATTATATCTTTAAAAAAAATTATTTTATTCTCTTATATTCTCTCTCACATATAGTAATGCCATGTTAGTGATAACAAAGTGCTATGATAACAAAGTGCTACAACTCTACTCCACTTGTTTTGGTGACACGTATTTTTATCTCACAATACACTAAGAAACTCTCTCATGTGATCTTGATTCGCTCTCTCAGAACATACCAAATCAAACCCTCATGGATGTCTCGTTTTTCATGCCCCATCCATCACACCAAACATCTCATATTTAACCATTTCTCCTGTTTTCTTCTCAATCATATAATTGCAAATGAATAAATAAGTATTATTTATTTTCAGATTAAGATTGAAAAATGATCTCCCATCTAAAATTTAGATAAATATTAAATTTCATATACCCATCTCTAACTTTATATATATATATATATATATATATATATATATTATTACCTATCATGGCACAGTACACGTTATATCTAATTTTGTGCTGAAAACATTACAACTTTAGAAACTAAAAACTATCTTTTGAAGTCACTTCATGGACAAGACACTCAATCTTTTATAAATTATGCATGACACTCAAGCTTTTGAAAAATAAGCTGTAGAATAAGCCAGAATGACCAGATAATTGTTTACTACATATAACAAAAGTGAAATTATAAAAGTTACTTAAAATTAAAAATATTATTTTAATATAGATCTGACCCGAATAGTTTAAATTGAAAAGGAATTATTTATTAATTGAAAAAGGTAACCTCTGATCAAATAATGTTTATATTTATAAAGTATACTAAAAAGAGAGTAATTTAGGTGAATAGTAGTAGGTTAGAGTTAGGAAAGTGTGCGAGAAGTAAATGAAACGAGAGAGGTGTTTCCAAGTTGCAAGAGAATAGAGGTTGTAAGGGTCGGCGGAAAAGAAAAGTGAGTTTGATGAGTATCTGTGACGTGTGGAGGCTGCTGTAGAGAAAGAAGACCTCAATTTTGGACCGCGTACACTCCCTTCTCACTCTTTTTACATCTTGACTACCAACTTTGAATTTGTAAGCAGTCTCCTTCTTCGACCTCACTCCCTTTCTTCCTTCACACACCCACAGTGACACCTCTTTGACCCACCTAAACCCTCACTCTTGCCCACCAAGAAATTCCCCTCAAACGTGCTCCACTATACTCCACCTGTATTCTATCTGTTATTTCCCAAATCAAAATATTTTATATCACTCCCCTTACTTGCACACCACTTGTCACGCAACTTCCCTCGCCTCCTTATATACACCCACTCTCACTCCTAACTCCATCACATCTTCAAAGTTTTCAACTTTTCTCCTTCTCCACACACCCATATGGCTCTCCAAGCTCTCAACTCTCCCACAGCAACTGCTCCCTCTTTCCCTTTTGACGACCCAACAATCCCATGGGCAAAACGCAAGCGTTCCAAGCGTTCCCGCGACCACCCTTCTGAAGAAGAGTATCTCGCTGTCTGCCTCATCATGCTCGCTCGCGGCACCACCACTGCCACCACCACCCCTCCACCGCCACAACAACCTACCCCAGATCCTTCCTCCAAGCTCGCCTACAAATGCTCTGTTTGCGACAAAACCTTCCCCTCTTACCAAGCTCTTGGGGGACACAAGGCAAGCCACCGGAAACTTCTTGTCGCTGCCGACGACCAGCCCACCTCTTCCACCGTCACTGCCACCAGTATCGTCGCTACCGCCTCCGGCGGTAGCGGTAGGGCCCACGAATGCTCTATCTGTCACAAGTCCTTCCCCACCGGACAGGCCCTTGGCGGACACAAACGTTGTCACTACGAAGGTGGTAATAACGGAAACAACGGAAACAATAGTACCAGTGTTGTAACTGCCTCGGAAGGTGTGGGGTCCACTCACAGCCACCGTGGTTTTGATCTGAATATTCCGGCTTTTCCCGAGTTGGCAACGAAGCCGGGAGAAGACGAGGTTGAGAGCCCTCACCCTGTGATGAAGAAGCCGCGTCTCTTCGTGATTCCCAAGATCGAAATTCCTCATTTTCAGTGATTTTTTTTAGCTTGATTTTTGAATTATTGGGAGAATTTTGAGTGCTATAACTTGATTTTGTACATAGTGCTTGGAGTTTTGTTGGATCCTACAGGACCAGTTCTCCTGTTTAGGTTGTACTTTCAATGTTGCAGAAGATTGACAATTCAATTCAATTTTTTTATTATTCCATTTAATAATTTTATATTTCTCAAAATAATCAAATTCTTTCTCTTCCTTTGTGACTTATTTTTATTTGGAAAGAATAATTTATGATTTAAAGCGTGAGAATTTTGCCATCATGAACCCACAGATTCGCGTGGTCAGTGCGGCAAATGTTGGTGACGCTGTAGGTTTCACTGTTTATCTCAGTTGAATTCTCTTTTTTTGCATTTTTCTCATTGTTAGTGGAACTCAACACTGATCCATATTCAAGGTGCCTACTAATTTTTTTTTTTTGTTTTTTATATTTATACTATAACGTTTTTAATTAATAATTATGTTAGATCTAATTTGGAGTTGAGTCAGTAACCACTTAAAGAATTAAAACTTTAAAACCTGATTGATTTTATTTTCTGTTAAAATCATGTGAATTTCTCGCTTAAGGCCAAACGTGTATTTATAGCTTTGAATTTTCACATCAAAGATGCAATAAAACGCGGAAACAAACACGGAATCAGTACATGAATTCCTATCGTGAAGTGCATGTATCACCCCTCTCTTTTCGTGTTTGATTGAATATAATAAGAGAATAGCTTTGAGAGGAAAAAGATCACAGTAAAAATAAAATATGCAATGATTTGAACAGAGGGGATGGGGATGTTTGGTGTATAAAGTATACAAAGTACGATTTACAGATAAAAATGAAATTTAAACATTTTACACATTGTGATTACTTACTTATGTGTTCAATTATGTATGCTTTTATATATATTATATATTATATTTATACATATTAAAAAACATCACCGTTGACTCGGTTCATTTATTTACTCGCATTTCCATCCAATACATTGAATGCAAATGGTCCTAAGATTGCCGAATGCCAAAGTGTCATTAACAATAGTTTGTGGTGTGTGCTATTAATTAGGTAAGGCATGTATCTGAAGTTTGGTTTTGGTTTTACATGTGAATAATATAAGTACTGAAAAAATAGTAGGAATTGGAGTGAGAGAAACCGTCTCTTAAGAGATACCCAATTTCAGCTGAAACTCTCTTTGCTTAGTACGAGACAAAGTAATCCTTTTGTGTTCATATGATGTTCCTTTCACAATGCAAAGATTTTACTCGCTATATAGTGTTCAACGCGTGAATCTTCATGCACCTTCTCCAATGTACACAAACATTTTTTAATTCTCTTTTACACTTTGAAAACTTTATCCTTCTTGAATAAGATTAGGAATAGATCACATTATATGGCATATGCCAATTCAAGATATTTAATAATTTATAGATCTACACGACAATGAAGAAAAAGTTAAAACTTAGAATTTTCCGGTTTATGACTCCAACCTGTACATATATAGTTTCTCCTTCAATCAGATCAAATGTTTAAGTATATTTATTTTCTTCTATGTCTTTATTTTAAAATTTAAAAATATTTATATATCTAATAAAAAAAACTTTATTAGTTTATTCTCAATATTAATATTAAATTTATTATAGTTAATTAAGAATTAAGTTTATTACTTACATTTGTAAAGGGACAAAATTACCAACATTTAAAGTTTGAGATATGTTAGTAAATATTTTCTCTTATTACATAGATGTCCTTTAGTAAATCTTAAGTTTAAATGTTAATAAATATTCTTGTAGAATTTTTTAAGCTGAAATCATTATTATATTTACAAATGGATAAAGGTGTCATCACCATGATTAAATTTTTTTCATAATTTTTTATTTTTAATTATATATATATATATATATATATATTTTAAATTATAATTAATTATTATTTTTCAAATTTTTTAATTGGATAAGATGAATATTTTTAATTACTCTATTATAATTAAAATTAGAATTTAATATGTAAATTTTAGTTACTTATATTATAATATTATTATATATTTCTATTATTCAAATAACATTATAGAAAATTATCCTTAAAAATACTTTTTCAATTTTATTTTAAAATAATAAGTTGGAGGGTCACAGTTTCATCTCATCTCAATCAAATTATTGTATTTACTTAAAGAGATAGGAGAAGTTAACAAGTTAAAAAATATCAAATTATCCCACTAAATTATTTACAACATGAGATTATATTACTTTAAAGGAGATGATTAAGAAAACAATACTTAGAATTTATTTTATATTGAGAATATAAATTAAAATCTTAATTATTTATTTTTAAAATTATATTATATTATAATTTAAATACTCTCTTGTTTTAACATTAAATTTGATAACACCTCTATGGTAGAGTCTCCTAAATAACCTATTCCACCTTTTGAGCAAAGTGTATGACTCAACATAATTGTTTAACTTTATAACATTTACATCTAGTCTAGTCTAGTGTACATAAATATTGTTTTCAAAAAGTCTTTGATGCTGATAAGACATTGCAAGATCTTCTGAAAGTTGAAAAAATATATATTTCCTATAAATATAAATAAACATTTGTTAAAGTTTAACTTATAGTATAAAATGTTTCTGACTTGCACATGTTAAACTAAGTATATTCACTTATGTCTGTTCAAGTAAATTTATTAGACAATGCATTGGTACGACACTTTTGTTTGGTGTCAGAAGAAACATATATTAATCAACTTGTGTCTATTTATCCATACAACTTGTGTTTGATATGATATGATACATAAAATAATTATTTAATCACATAATAAAATCAAACACAAAATATGTTAAACTTAGATCATGTGTTATTAATATTAACCTTTTATTTTTTATGTTTTGAAATTTTTCTATGTGATCAAGGTTCTTGAGATCAATTTCAAACATTTTTCTTCAATAAGATTCAAATAATTAAAAAGAAAAACATTGATTAAGAAAAACTATCCTTATAATATTATTATACTTTATATTTTGTTTATGAAATAAATATAAATTAAATTTAAAATTTAATTTTATTGTTAAAAAATATATTAACTCAATCTTATAAAATTAACTTTAAAATTGAAGTTACATTAATTTAATTAAAATATAAAATTTATCATACATATTTATACTAAAATAACAAAGATAGTCTCAATTTTGAGTTTTGATTAGTTAATCTATGGGTCAATTTGATATCAATAAACAATAAAGGGTAAGTAAATAGTCTTTATTAATTTGATATGAGATGTTTATGTTAATTATGACCTCTAATGCTGTAATTGTTTGTACACAATTTGTGTGACATGTTCAAGTGAATATGACTTATCCTTTTCATTTACATTTCTCAAGGCACATTTATATTTCTTGAAGGATGTAACTTGGTGCACACTACCATAGAAGTCTGAATCTCTGATGAAAAGAAAGAAAAAAAACATTAAATTTTACAGCAAACAATAATGTGGTCCGCAAACTTCGAAGCAGACACCTACCCTCCAACTGCCACCAACGCCGTCCATTTTTCCCTAATCTTTCTCGCTCAAGGCGGCGCTCTACTTTTCCTTATCAATAAAAAAAATATATCTATTAGACTATTATTTCAATGCTGAAATGTTCAAAGAAAATAACAAAAAATAAACATGAATAATGCGTTTTATTTTTATTTTTAACTTTCTAATTTAAGAAAATACTTTTTACTTTTAACTTTCTAATTTAAGAAAATACTTTTTACTAGAACTGTCTGATTTTATAATATTTCTATTTCTCATAACTGTCATCTTACTTTTTATGTTAAAATGTGTTAAAATAATCAATATTTAAGAAGAGAAAATAAAATATCCTAGGATTAAAAACCACTTTCCCTGTAAAATATTTTTTTCAAATAATTATATTTTGAAGAATAATTGAATACATTGTAACAAAGACACTCAAAGGAATATTTTAATCTTTTGGGTGTTTCAATGCACATTTTTTAATTTATATTTTTCTTTCTTCATTCTCATGTCAAACATACAAAAACAAAAACGCGGATTCATTAATTATTAATTAAAGACTCTTCTATGAACTTTGCATAAAATAAGAGTTAGACTACAATTTTATTTCTGATTATAGACAAATTATTTTCTTCAATAAAAACTTATGGTGAAATTTCAAATTTATAATATATTTAAAAGGTCAAGTTAACTTATTCATGTATACTTAACCCATATTTTTTTAATTTCTTAAATTTGTATTTTGATTTTTAAGTTCAAATTCAAAATTCGAAATGTATAGAAACTTATGGAGTATTCGACTTCAATTATTTCAACATTAATATTTTAGTTTTTTCTTTTTTAAATTATAATTAAGTTATATTTTCTTATAAATCAGATTGTCATCTTTTGGAATTATCCAGTATGGTCGGTTTGTTTTGATATATATATATATATATTAAAAATTAACATACTTATGAAGTAAATGAGTTCAGTTTCATATCTCCTATTTTATTTAAATGATCTACTTTCATGAAAAAGTAAATATTTATTCTCTTATCATTCAAATTCTTTTATGAATTTTGATTTTTATTAAGTATTTTTGTTCTCATTTTCAATGTTATGGGATCTTCTTTTTAACTTTTGCAGATAAATTGTCATATGATATGTTGCATATTGATTAAATTATTTTATCTCTAGGATAGTTTTAACACATTTTTTAGTTTTGAACACTTTGATCATATGCGGAAACATAATAAACAAAGAATCACAGTCAATAATAAAGAATCACAGTCAATTTTTATTATTATTTATATTTAATATTTTTAACAAAAAAATTAGTAAATTTGATCAAAGTCATTATTACTCGACAGGAATATGTTTTTGTTTGTAATATAACAAGTATATTTAAAAATGATATATTGAATCTTACTGGATCTAAGGTTGGCATCTACTCATTTCCTTTACATTACATGTGGCGTGTATGGTGACCACTAATGAAGAACCACAGAACGCACTTCTTCCTTAATTTGTTTGGACTTTAAAAACACGTTTTTGTGAGTGAGATTGTGATTCTGTCTCCAAATGGTGATGCCGTCCATTCATATTTCCATTCTCCTTGTCTTCACATCCACACACACCTTTCCTTACTCTGCTACCTCACCATATTTAACCCATCAACTTTCATTTTCTTTCTTTTATTGCTTTCTTATACTATGTTTTCCAAAATGAAAATAGAAGGAACAACCACAAAAATAAATTAAGATACTTGTCTGGACTAAGTTTATAATAGAAACATATTATAAGTTCAATATCTACTATTATAGACTTAACATAGAAATATTTTAATATATTTAATTAAGTTTTAAATATTTTACAAATATTCTGATTAAAGTTTACCTGAAATGTTTTGTCGTAATGTTTTTCTTTTATTCTTTTATTTTACTGTAAGTTTTTTTATTGAAATGTTGTTTGGTTCCAGTTTCCATTTAATATGTTTCTTTTTTATTTAAGAGTCATGAGTTGGAGAGAAAAAAATGTGATTAATAAGTAAAGTATAAGAAGATGAAAGTAATATTGTATAATGCAGTTGGCTGTAAAAGAAAATATATGAAAATAGAAATACATTGCACGAATATGAAATTTTGTATAGATACCTAAATTTATCATGTATTTAAAATTTAATTAGGTTTAAAATATTTTAAAATTATATTATAGAAATAAAATATTCTTATTTAAATTTTTTTTACCAGCAATTGAATAAAGTTTAAGTATAATCCTTATAAAATCTTACTAAATTTCAGAAAGTAATGTATTACGGTGAGAATTTAAATAGAAAATTTAAAATATTAATTTTCCTTTCCCTGTTTTTGGGAGTTTCTTCTTGTACTCCACATATTTCTTCAAACACTTTCTTTTTCTTTTTTTAATAACTTTTATATCTGTAATTTACAGATCTTTTGAAATAAATGAGGTATGATGAATATGGACAAAATGAAACTAGTATATAGTAGGTAACCAATAACAAAGTTTATGATGACACATTCTTGTTGATCCTTTCACCACTTTATTTTAATTTTCTTTTTATAGAAATATTCTTAACCAAAACTAGTTTCTATTATTTATTGTCATATGAAAACTAAAAATAACATAATGGTGTTAGGAAAGAAACAAGTACAAAATCTCATGAAAATAGATGGGAGTGAGAATTTAAATAACGGGCCTTAAATAAAATTGAAACCAACATGCAGTAGTGGGCTATTAGCAGCTTCAACAACCAAAACAAATCCATTGGTGCTTGGTGGTCAATAGATTTTTTATTAGATTTTTCTATTTATTATGTTAATGAATATTATTTTATTTTTGTTTGCAGTTTAATCCTCCTGCTAAAGGAATTATGATGGATGATGTGGGAAGGAAACTCTCATTTATAGTGTTTAATTTAGTTCATAATATTTTCTTATAAGAGATTGAAACATCCATTTCTGATCCCCAGGAGATTCATGGCTGACTAATAGGATCATGAATAAACTTTGCAATACAAATGGGATGGGGTCATTCTATATTAATCTCTTTGACATATTAATTTGTCCTTTAGAGAAAGTGTTGATAATTCTTAAACAGATTAACTAATAGTGAAACTGTTAACACATGATTATTGCCTGCCTGATTTTTAATAAATACCATCACCTACTTTACAAGGTTATTTTTTAATATATATATATATATATAATTCCACAATATATTAATTATTTTGTGTATTCCTTCAATAAATCTCTCTTTTATTCTTTGATATAGTCTCTCCAAAAACATATTCTTAGTTATAAGACATTGTAATAATATTATTTTATGCAAGAGAAACATACATTTATTTTTTTTGACACATAAAGATCACATACAATTATTTTAAGCATGATACAATTTTTCTGGACTTAGCAAATTTTTAATATCCTTATTACTTTTATTTTAAAATTTATTTATTGAATATTTTTTTTCTCTCTCACAGTACAATTGAATCTTGAGTTAAGTTTCTCTCTCTACGTATATTAACAAACTTTTTTAATTAATAATAAAAAATAACTTTATAAATATTAAAAAATGTCTGTATTTTATTTTTTTAACAAATATTGAATTTGTTATCACAAAACTAAATATTTAAAGACAATATATTTAATTGAATTTTTAAAATTAACCATATAAGTTATAAATATATTAACAACAAAATATCTTATTTTAACAAACTAATAAAAAATAAAATAAACAATTATCTATATTTATTGTGTAAAAAATAATTATCAACATTATATTTATTATTATTAATATATATATATATATATATATATATATATGTATATATATATATATATAACATAAATGTTTTTGTATCCGAGAAAAAGAAAAAAGTTATTTAATAAATAAATTTTAAAATAAAAATAATAAAGATATTATTGACACATTTATAATTTATTAAGTCTAGAAAACAATTTATATAATACAGGAAACAATTGCCATATATCACTAGTGACTTTGTTCGTACTAGTGAAAGTTAAGAATTTTACATTCATCTTCTCTTTCAAATTTTATTATTATTATTTTTTCTCAGCAATACAATACATAAATTGAGTGCAAGACATAATTAATAACATTATAAACAATAACATGAAATTATATATTTTAGTTATTTAATATGTTAGAAAAAAACATGAAAGTTTTATTATATTTTATTTAGTTGTAATGGGTTAGCTTTAATTTTTAATTAACTACGATTCTTTAAAAAGCGACTTTCTCTTAACAAATGAAGCTGGAAAATGTGATACAGGAATTTTTTCATTTTTGAGATTATATTTTTTTTTTCAAACTTTAGCACCTTTCTTCACTTAATATTTCGCGCTTAGTACGTTTCTATCATTTTAACGAAAGGATTGTGATAGAAGTTGTCATAGAAACTATAATTTATGATGCAACTGTTATTTTTAGGATTAGTTTAATATTTTGGTGCTTACTTTTTCTTTTATTCGAATATTTTGTCGTGCAATTGATGTGTTAATATGCTAAAATTTATGCTCCAAAAATGGTACAATTTTTGTATGATCAAAATTATAATTATTTTTTAGGGTGGGCCACCATGGGAGTGTATTAAGGTGTGGGCATAACTTGGGACAAGGCCCTTAGATTGGGCTGGGTCATTAAGATCTTTCTCTATGAGGCCTTGTATCAAGTAAAAATAATATATAAAAGATAAGGTTAAGCATAACATAATTTACTGTAAATAAATAGATTTTTTTAATAAATATATGAAAAATAGAGAGATTATAATTATATAATTGAAAAATATAGAATAATCTGATAAAAGTAATGGAAAAATAAGATCATATAAGTGAATGATGTTATGTGAAGTTTGAATGTTGTTTGGATGAATAGATTGGAAAGGAGTGGTGTTTTAATAATTAATTATAATAAGTGAATTAATTATAATAAGTATCTAAAAATAAAAAAAATAATTAATTATTTTTATTGGGAGGTCTTATATTAAGCATGAAATAATATTTTTTCTCTCTTCTTACACTCACGAGGTAGGATTTTATTATTATTTTACTTAACTTTACCTCTTTATTGAATAGAATGACTATAATGATATACAATAAGCATTTTAATTATTATTAGTTTTTAGATATTTTATATTATACTATTTATTTAATTATTATATTATTTTGATATTGTGCTTTAAAAAAATTGATATTGATAAATAATAATTTTTCGTATATATTACCAATTTTTCTTAAGAATTACATTGATGAACATAATAAAAATGTGATGAGGTTTATTTAAAATTATGTTATTTTAAAATGATTAAAAATATTTTGAGATACAAGACAAATAATTGATTACACAAAATGAACACATATAATTATTAAAAATAAAAGTTGTCTTTAAAGTAACTTATAAAAAAAATCTAAAAAAATTTACAATTAATGAAAAATTAGAATTATAAATAAAATATATTTTTAGCACTAAAATTCAACAAAATGTGTGTAAAAACATAATATAAATTTATCTATTTTTTTATATTTATCCGTTAACTCTTCAACTACTTTATCAACCATAACCATAGAAGAATCCGAATAAATTGACATTAGCCTATTTTTCTTAGAACTTTTATTCTAATTTTAGTTTGGGTAATACATATGTTTTTCAAGCAAACATTTTTAAAATCTTTTATTTCTATTATAATAAAAAATGGATTGGTCTATATATAATAAATTTATTTACGTTTGGATTTTAACCATATTCTTTAAATAGGGGTTTAGTAAATTATCTGATGTCAATAACTAAAGTGAGATAGCAATTACTTATTTATTTTACATATTTTCATTTTTCATACAAAAAGTTTTTGAATATTTTAAATTTTATTACAGATCCTTATTATTTTAAAACCTAAATGAAGAAAAAACTAATAAAAATAAATGAACTATTTTTTATAATTATTATTTTTTGGTTTTTAGTTACAACACTTTCAATCTCAATAAATTTTTTTATCAAGTATAATTTCTTAAAAATGAAAATAATCAAAAAATAATTAGTTGCAATTAAATATAATAAAATATTATTAAATTTAACATACCATTGTTACTTGACGATTATAATTAATAGAATTCATTAAAAAAAATCAAAATGTAATAAACAAAAACTAGTCAAATATTAATTAATGTGCTTAATAATCATGAAGAATGATATTAAAAAAATAAAAATGTCTAACATATCATATGTTCTTATAATATTGCCTGTTTCAAAGTTGACTAAGATAAAATCTTAAATTTAACTGAAGAATAAAAACTGCGGGATAAAAATTTAATTTTATATCTTTTAAAATAAAAGCTGACACATAATCTCAATTAAAAGTTAAGTAAATGGTATTCATAAAATCAACAGGTGTTTATTGGGATATTAGTTTGTAACCTTTTGGTGCACTTGAATTTTCTTGAATTACTGTTTTGATTAATCAATTACCTTATTTCATACTCTTTCTAAATCTTAAGTTGTTGTGCATTAGGTTTTTGCATTGCTTATTTTACAAGGGGAGAGACTATGTCCATGCTAAACATGTTAACAATGAATTGAAAGTGAGATGTGTATTATATGGTTAACTTTGGTGTAACAACTAATTTAGGTGATAACCAAACTGCATAACAATTTTATAAACTAAATTTCAAGTCTAGTAGCAAAATAAGAAAGCTTGAAATGTGGTGTGGAATAGTTTTGTATCGCAGCAACAACAAAATTTTTAAAAAATAATGATGTGAACTACACCATCATTCCTCTGCTGTATAGGTTTCTTGCATTTACGTTAGTTAGCTATTTAAAACTAATTTTAATGCAATTTTGTAGTATGTACTTACTCCTTTTTCTTTATACTAATTTTGTTGAAATCAATTTTAAAAGGTGTAAAACAGTTAATATAACAATTTTTTGAAAAATTTATTTTTATAGTGTTCTTGAAAAAATAACCAAAATACATAAATTGTAAAAAACTATAAAATTAGATAGGTCGTACTTATGAAACATAATTTTAATTTTTTATTTTTAATAATACAGAAGTGGTATTTGATATATATAATTTCATTTCATATATTTTTTTTTCATTAAAATCATGTTAAATAAAATATACTTTTAACTTTTTATTAAAGTTTTACTCATAAAATAAAAAAAATTGATTTTTAATTTTCTTTTTTCTATAGTTGTGTTGACCAAATATGATTTTAGTATAAAATTTCATATAAAATAAAGTTACGGATATCAAACCCGATTTTTAAGTTGTGAAAAATATAAATTTAAAATCTTGTACGTGAAATATGATTTTATATATTTTTTAATGAGAGTCGTATTCCCTAAACATGATTTGTCCAATTTTATATTCTTTTAAAATAATTTACTATTGTTAAGAAATTAGATTAGAATGGTATTTTTTTAAAATTTTTTATAATGATTTGAGTCTTTTTTATGACTTAGATGTAATCAAAAGATTTATTAAAATTTTGTGACTATAAAATTTTTTCTCTATCTCACATTCTTAGAGATTAAAATTGAACTTTGAATATTTTAGAGGAATTAAAACATACTTTACCTTTTTTTTTTTTTATTGAATAGGGTAATTTGATTCAATTTTCAAAACTACCATATCCATCCGGTAAGAAAAACATGAAGAGGAAGGTGGGCTTGATTGTGGGCTTGTGGAATAGAGGTATGGGAATTTCAGCAAGAGGATTGGAGTGATTGTTCCTACACTTCCATATTAACTTCCTGCACCTCCATAATTTTAATATATTTTCATTTTAGCATTGTGAAAAAGATAAAAGTAGCCCTCTTTAAAAAATCATTTATAACTTTCTGCTGTTGACTTGGCTTAAAGTAAAAATCTACGTACAGTTACGGAGGCTGACAGAAAGAGTAACAGATAGCAAAATATCGAAAACATCAATGAATAAATAACCTTAATGAAGGGCCAGAAATAGTCAGAAGGTGACAGATCAACCTGGGACGAGAACCCACGAACTTACGTGAACCAAGTCCATGCTCATTAAATTGGCAGTTCAGCTATTTATGAACAATCAGTTACGGGACCACATTAGAGCTACCCAGGTTGTCGGGTTCATCTATTTATCTCTACATTTACATAAGGCAATTACTCCTGAATTTGTTCGACAACTGATTAATCAGACAACCGTACATAGTTTTAATGACCAAATAATAACTTCAAAATATTAAAGTTAAAATTTACCAAATCAATCAAATGCACAACATCGTAAGTAACGGACAATAAAAAGGCTTTTTTGTGGATAACGGATAATTTTTCTGCATGATTTTAAATGACAAGGATGTCAGACATCAAAACCAAGCGTATTTTCCAAAAGAGTGTAGAAAATACAGCAAACCGTATCCACATTTTAACATTTTTTCCATAAGCTAATACAAACTCACAAATACAAACCAAAAAACAAATAAACTACAATATAAAATGCTACACAGTTTATATACATCCTTTAACAAAAAAAAATTAGAAAAGTATGTATACAAACTAACTCCCGAACGACAAATTTCAATCCTCTGCGTGTGATCAAACAGAGAAACTATTTGTTACGAGTTTCTTTGTACAATATGACGAAATCCTGTTTGACCAGAATATTTGTGCTATCTGTAATTTTTCTTTTTTCATACTAACTAGCTTTTCTCCATCAGTAATGACTGTCTCATGTATTCAATTCAAGGCCAAAACAACCACTCCTATGTTATGATGTTAGCACTGAAAGTTGCTGGGCAGACAATGTATTATTTGCTTGTTATTTTTACTGCAGTGCTTCTAGGTTGACATTTCAGTTGAGCAACATGCGTTCTCAGGCTACATTCTCTAACCTGCTCAAGATTTTATTAATCAATTTCTAGTCATATAACCGCAACTACATTTAACGATCATCCAAGGGAAATCAAAAGTACTTTTAAGCTTCAATAACATGTTTCCAAAATATGAAATTTACCTGTAAGGTTGTAATTACTGACAAAAGGTCTTTGCACTCTTCAAGCAAAACACGCTCCTTCGCACTTAAGTTGGCAACTTCGACAACCAGCGAATTTAATTGCCCAACCTATCAATTGCAAATGAATTCAGACATATTGGCATCCTAATTACTAATTGCTACATAACTCTGATCCATAACAACTATTTTGACTGATAAAAGAATAAAACCACAGAAGCAGAGATAAGAGCATCAGTCATATTTATCTCATTTAAAATTTTAAAGCCAAACAGACTTTGGATTTTCTCACCTAATTTAAATATTTCAACTTTTAAAAGCTAAAAAAATAGGATTCCCCATCCCCTTTTCGTCCCTTTATCTTACTTTTACAAGTTTTAGACAGAGATTGAATTGAGCAAACCTAACATAAAAAGCAAAACGATTTACATTAAAAATAGCCTGCTCTACAATGTTCAGTGTCTTGGATAATGTAAATATTAATTATCCGTGAATTCCTCAATGCTTTTTTCACTAACATTGATTAACATGAATACACCAAGAAAAGGAAAACTAGGCAAACATAATAAGATCCATGTTTGTAACAAGATCACAGGATTTAGCTGTTTTCCTCACAAATGAATCCCTAAACAGTGCATCCCAAACCACCATTATAGATATATAGCACTCTTCTCACAATTGTGGAACAAAATTGGAAAAAAAAATGAATGTCAATGATAATCTCAACAGATATGCCAATGATAAACTCAACAAAGATGTCAATGATAAACTCAACAGATATGCCAATGATAAACTCAACAGATATGCCAATGATAAACTCAACAGATATGCTGGACTAAATAAAATTTTCCTCCCTAAATATTACCTATCTTTTATTCTGTAAACTCTGCATTTTTAAACACTATTTTAAATATATTGGTCCCTTAGCCAAATTGAATAATAATGTCCAAAAAGATGGAGGCAGTGAAGGGGATTTATTTGTTCAATAACGAGAATAAGAAACAACTTTTGCTCATGAATCATGATTTAATTTCCACAAAAGATCCAGAAAACCTTACTTCAGTTGCTTGTTATATATACTTTAAACAATAGAATAAAAATATTCACTTTGTGATATACTCTATTTTCCTTATTTTTCAATGACCATTTTCGCTCTTGGCTGCAAAAAACATAGGCACTCTGTCTCTATATAGGCCAAAAACAATGATGGAATTATGACAAAAGCATAACAAAGTGTACTGAACAGAAACTTTAAAAGTACAATTGTGGAAATATTGTTTATTTTGCATCCTGTCAAATATCTCACTTGATTTGTACATGAATTTACTTAAATTTCACGGGCAGATTATTTTCATTTTACAGCATTATCCGATTACATATTGCTGAATATAATAATGATAAAAATCACTAATGTCTTTTCTGTATAATAATGTCTTCACTTCCGCTGCTACGCCGCAATTTACACAATTGATAGGATACTAAAGATATCCATTTCAACACAACATGCGCCATGGAAAGGATCTCAAACCAATGCATGAAAGTTGTGATCTTTTAGAAAACGAATTTATATTCTAAGGGTGCACAATCGCATGAAAGTTTGAAGTGTTCAACTACGAGTACAGGTTTTTAAATTCAAAATTACTCAATTTTTCGGTTCCATGATATGCAGAATATTCTTGATATCACCATGTACCATTTTGGAAAATTTTAGTCTTTTCTGGGACAATTCTCCAGAACATATCATAGGCAGTGGGCAACAATTAAACAAATGAACAAATAACACCAAGGAACTTCAAGTATGGAACCATCAGCGTTATAGCTATATGGGAAATTTTGAGAAGGAAGACTCGCTTTCAACAATTACTAATACTATGCCCTTATATAAAAAAATCACACCTAAATTTTTCTCTTCTAGACACTTGATAAGATTACACTCAGCATAAAATAAAATCAGTTGTTCTTTTTTTCTTCATAATCATAATGTAGCCTCATAGAAAGTTATCTAGAAAATAAAATAAAACTTTAATATGATCAAGCATCACGACAAATATAATTGAAACTCAACATCTGAAAGAGGAGGCAAGGCAAAAGAAATATGTACCTTCGGTGACAACAGGCATATGGAAGATGCCATTGCCTGCATGACATCCATTGCTGAACAAATTGCATCCTTCAAATTTAGCAAATCTGTCTGAAGCAAACACAGAGCTCTTCATATTAGTCCCAAATATGATAATAAGTAGTCACAGAATTGCTATGTCACAAACTATATATAATTAAATAATTAATAAGGAATATACAAGAGGCTAAAACGAGAAATACCTTGGCCCCGCCGACAACAGGAAGACGAAGAGTGCTGGCCCTTAGGGCTTCAGTAGCTCCTGAAAGTGAACTAGAGTAAGCCCGATCCAAAGTAGCCCAATCTTCCAAATACAACATCTGCATAAATAGTTTCGATCAAGAACATTCTCTCAAAGATGAACACAAAGCCAATGTCATCATATCCAAAGCAAATAAAAATCTCTCTAACTGTCTCTTTAAGTTTCATTCTAGTCACAGACAAATCCTTTTCCTCAAATGAACACTTTCTTTCTTTGCCTCATTAGAGGTGTGAGTGTGTTTCCTGTAGTAGAAAAAGATGTTCTATGATCTTAAAAAATGAAATGGATGAAACGCATGTACTTTGGAACAATTTCAATTAGCCTACCCGGAGTTTTCTAACTACAACTGAAAAACAAGATTGAAGGAGTGAGCAATGTCGATGTATGTAAACCCAAAAAAAGCATAAACAAGCTTAAATAGGTCAGAATAATAGTAATAAAACTAATTACATGAAACAAGATGCCATAAGATGGCAGCTGTACCATGCAGGACACAACGACATGACAATCAAACAAGAGAAGAAATGACAAAGCTTCAAAATCAGGCGAAGCAAAATCTAAATAGACATCAGTAAACTTAGAACAGGGAAGTTGTAAATCTTACTTGATCCTTCAGGATGTTTATTTGCTTAAACTGTTGCTTCAGCAACTGAAACTCAGCCTTTTTGGCTCTAACAGATTCTCGTATTTTTGACATAGCCATCCATGCAGCTATTAGGCTTTCCTGATACAACAAGGAATATTTAGAAAGAATATACAACACAAAGATAAGTGAAAAACAAAACAAACCCTAGAAAACAGTCAGATAAAATATAAAATCCTTCTCTACTCTATCTTGCGTTACATGACTTCACCCTTTCCATTACAATATGAGTTACAGTCAACGGCCACAGTTTCAGCCACAACAACCAGGCTTCGACCACAGTCTGCATCTATAACTGTGGCAACATCTATCTGGAATTTCCCTCAATATCAAGGATGTAACAAACCACAACAGGCAGTTTAAAACATTGATGACATGGGTGCTCATGATCATATGCTAAGATCGAACTAATATAAAAAAATTAAAAACGAAATTATCAATCCACAATCTTCACTCAATACTGCTTCAAAGAGTAATGCACAAGCAGGCAAATTCAAACCCGTGCAATTCAATTCCAGTACAAAAAACATCTGAAATAAAAAATACCTCTGCATTGAATGTCTGCGCAGAGAGAGCAGCATCTGCTCTGGCGTTAACAAAACGCCACTGGAGGAGCCTGTTATGGAAGAGTCTCAATAAATGCGCATCGAAAATTCGATTCCCCGCTACCTTGCCCCTAGAAACATCAACCGCGAAACTCAGAACAGATGGTTCACTTCCGAACCTATTACTCATGCAACCAGCGACGCCGTTTTGTGCACGTGACGGACTCACTCCTCTCGAAGGAGACCAAACAGAAGGCGTCGCTAGTTTACTCGGAGAAGCAGGACGAACCGCGGATCGAATAGGAGAACCTTGAAGAACACGGCTATTCACAATTCCACGTGGCGATGAAACAGCAGAATCCAACACTAATTTCTTCTGCACTGAAAGCCTAGGACTAGGAGCAGCAGTAACAGTTCCCTTATTTGCAATTACGCCGTTTATAGAAGATGGAGCGTCTATTTGGCGCCGTAAACGGTTATTATGTTCTTGCAAGAACCTCGCCGGCACCACGATCCCTCGAGAACCTCGAATTCCATCTCCAGAGGAACTTCCAGAGGTTACACTTTCGGTATCAGAAGCAACAGGATCAAGCTCAGGTTCAGGCCGAAACTCAGATCCGTTAATTTTGTTACTCTCCGATCTCAGCGTAGCGTCATGAGAAACTCGAACATCCGCCATCAGATTGTGCAACGACCTAACAAGGTTCTCCGGCGCGTCCGTTTGCTTCCGCGCTGCGGAATCAACACATTCCAAGCTGCGGTTCACGCAATTGACCTGTTGTGGCTGCGGAACTGATTTTGCCGGCCACCGGTGCCGATCTAGCCCCGACCTGGCATTCTCTGCATGATCCGAATTGCCGTTTCTCACCGGCGTCGGCGTCGTTGCAAGCTTCCTTCTCTCCGGCGTGCTCTTCCGCAAACTCTGTGAAGAAGGCGGTTTCGTCGTCCTGACCTGGATCGGGAACGACTCGCCCTGGAACGAAACAGACAAGCTCCTGGTGGAAGTGAACAGCACTTTCTGAGCCGCCGGAGGGTCCGTGAGAGTAGGTCGAGGAGTGCCTTGTCGCCGGCGCTCCGCCGACTGACACCGCTTCACCGCCGGCGTCGGTGTTTGCTGTGTTTGCTTTGCAGAATTGACCGTCCTTGTCACCACCAGCGGCGAATGGCATCGTCGCGGAGGAGACGAAACGGAGGAAGACGAAGACGAAGAAGACGACATGTAGCGAGAAGTAACTTCTCGTGCTTTGGACCTTCGTGGAGGAGCGAGTGCATTGTCCGATTCAGAAGGTAACAGAGGAGTTCTCCTTGGAGTTGGAGTCTGCGCTCGTTTGGGGTTTATCGCCGTAGAAATCGCAGCCACCATTATTTTTATTCCAAAATTCTACCAATCCTAATTACACTATTTCCATCACACTACAGTCAATGAATCAAACAATATTCAATTTGAAACTCAAACCTAATAGTTGGAATTCACGCCGAGTCTCAGAACCCTAGAAATCAACTGCAAAACGAACAAGCTACACGAAGCATTGAACAGAATTCGAACAGAGAGAAAAAATGCAGGGTGTGCAGATAAATTTGGTGTTGTTAATTCACGAGGAAGGTTGAAAAGGAAAGGATAATATGACCGTTACGATTTGCCGGGGCTTGACCGAGTGAGGAGTGTAACTGTCGAAGCAGTGGAGTCACGCTGCGCGATTGTGCTTCCCTTGTCAAAATTAAAGCCAAAATTAGAAGGAGCAAGCTCAGCCACCATTAGAGTGATACCAATACTGTAGCACACACGCGCGGACTGAGGGAGAGTAAAAGCACTCGCGTGAAGTCAAGGGCATTGCGGTAAATATACAATGGTTTACGTCATTTTGCGGTGCTTCATGGGGTTGGAGGCTTTGTTGACACGCTATTTTTAATTGAATAAAAAATAAATAAAAAATAGTAAACGTGAAAACGACAGAGAGAGAAACGAAAAGTATTTTGTGTGGAAAGTACAAAGAAGGGTTGAAGTTGGAATTGGATATTTGCGTTTGGGTGAGGGAAGAATGAATCTTCGGAGAGAAGTTACGCAAACGACACTTCTCTAATTTTATAAGTGGTCGTTAAGACGAAAAATTATGAAATAGCCGTTTTTCCTTTTCAGCGTATCGAATTGGACCAAGGTACAAAAGTCCGGAGGAACTTGGTAGCCTCTTATCGATAACTATGTATATAATTAATAATTCAGTTTTGGACAAGTCGTACCAGGTTTGCTTTAACTTTTTCTGTTTTTTAACCTTTATAAACTTTACCTTTGACCCAACATAAGAGCTAAATTATTATATTATTAATTTATATTACAGGAGTTATTAAAGCAAAATTACAGTTATGAATAATATTGCACAATATTATATGAAGTTTTTATTATACAATATTATTTTATTTTAAGAAATTGCACTCGGTCTCTCATAAGGTAAATCCCTCACTAATAACCATATAATATTTTAATAATTATGACATCATCTATGTGTTAATTACCATAGTGAATGCAAAACTTTTTCTGAATCCTTTTTGTCTCTCCTCAGTGTGGTAGGCACAATTAAAATATTAAATCATCTTTTATTACAGTCTACAACTTTACAGCTCCAATTATTTTTGTCCTATGGGCTTTAATCATAATATATAATATTACAAAATATAAGATTTTAAACATATACTCAGTTATAAACAATCAAAAATACATTCAAATATAAACAAATTAGTTTTTAATTAATTGATATTCTATTTTCAGTAGTTTTTTTTTTTAAAAAAAAAACCTTACATGTATTATCATATTATCTTCCAATTCAAGTTTAAATTTGATTGGAGAACATTACTTTATATATATAGTGAATATGATATATTAATTTTTTTTTCTTTTTTTTATTCTTGGTAAATTTTAATGACTCGTAGTTTAGAAAAAAATATTGTAAAATGTGATTAGTGGAATTAAAATATTAATTAACTTTTTAAATTATTGTAAAAATCAGTTAGCTTTATTTATATTTTAGTTTACTGGAATACATCGGATTTATAAAACAAAATAATTAGATCTTGTTAAAAAAAATAAAAACTAAATATTTAATATGTATATGTTTTGTGTGTTGGTTTTTGTAACTTCAATATTTTAGTACTTAAAGTAATTTTATAATTTGTAAGGCAATGGATGTTTAAACAAGAAAATAAATATGTCACTAAATTTGTCATAAATTATTCTATTAATTATATTATGACTGCAACATTTTGTGATTCCTTTACAAAGGATGTTCCAAATTTCATCACTAAATTTCATCCTTAATTTTAGTAAATATAATTTTGCTCTCATAATGTTACAAAATGTACAATTTTAGTTTCTTAAAAAATAATTATGCATCTATTTTTTTTAAAAACTACATCTTTGATATATCATTAATGTAATATGCAATTGTTAAAAAAAGGTGTTGATGTGTATGTCAATAATGATGGGTCTGATTTATTTGTTAGACTTTGCTATTAATATCCTATTTCCATATACAATGGACATAGTTACCACTAAAGTGTAACATTTCCTATTAATAAATGGAATTGGAAGATATTTTAAAGATGAATCAAAATTTAGGAATTAGGGTTTAAAATTTACCTAATTTTAAGAATTAAACATGTAGTTAGATTTTTATAGGAACAAAAATTAAACAATATCAAAACTATGATAACCAAAAGCAAATTTAAGCTCAAAATTTTATATTATTAAATAAACGAGTCTAGTATAATTTGAAATAAGAATTTAATTATGATAGCTTGGTATTATACAATATCATTCAATCATAGAATAAGATTATTAATTTTTATACATTTTGAGTACTTTTCATTTGTTATTTTATATAATAATAACAGTATAACTATTTTTTTTATGTATGCATGCATATATTAGGGACAATTGTTGTTTCACTCATTTTCAGAGTCATTAATTGAATAGGGACAAGTATCTTCTTGTTTAACTTTTCCTTTTCTTGTTTTAGTAATAAAACAAAAATAGGAGATATGTGTATGTGTCCACTTAAGGGGACTACAAAATGAACTGTAGTTAACCACCCAACTTCAGCAAATGATTTTATACTGAGTGAATGAAAAAAAAAAAAACAGCATAATATTAAAGCTTAATTGACTTTATAAATAATTTCAAATTTTTAATTAAGAAAAATCATTTCAAAATGATTTTTCCAATAATTATAACAAAAATATTCAAAAGATATTTTACTACCTAAAAGATGTGCAAATTGAATACAAGATGTAACATCATTATGTTTTACTGCCATTCTATATCATCATTGTCGATGACTATATTACAACATCATAACTATGGTAATCACTTACAATGTGGTCTGATTTAATTGCAACTTCCAAGTCTTTAGATTCTAAGTTGTAATTGTTTTGGCCAAAACAAATGAACAGTAGTTATTGTTAGCTAGAATATTAGATGAAAAATGTACTACTAACTACAGAGTGAAAAATCAACAATTTTACCTGGTTGTGTTTCTTCCTGCAAAATTTGTAATTAAGATCAGGGTAGCAGTTATAGCTTGTAAAAGGTTGTGTCATGTGTGATGGTCTTAACTAAACTTTACTTCCCCTAGAGGCGTGATAGCATTATTTATTTGCATTTAAGAAATATGATAGCTGTGTGAGTATTAATACTACAATGGGGTCATGAGTTAATGCGTTACAGCAGGTAAATTGAAGGCTCATATATGCATGTATTTTGGTTTTTGGATCTGAGAATGTGGTGGAGGCACTATTCACTTCACAAAACCAAAATTTAATAAAAATGGTGTATGGACACTTGGACAGCACACATGCAAGCACTCACTTTAAACGCATATAGGACCACTAAAAGCTACTTCCTTCTTCAACACTCTATTTCATTATGTTTTTTTTTTTCCCTTCTAACGATAGAAATATTAAAGATCAGTTTTAGCATCCACAAAAATTCGTCTACTTGACCTTTATTTTCCGTAAGCAATTGCCGATTCCGGTTGATGCCAGAATGTATATGCACATATGGTTGGATATGGATTCTGATCCAGAAGTCATTTAGAAGTAAAGGATAGCAGTGATTTATAGACATTTTTATCGTTCTTTAATCCATCAAGATGGTGATTTTAGTATACACAAAATTGTAGTAATACTGTCTAATACCAAAGTAAATAATACACAGTAACCTAGCAAATTTGTTTTATTATCAAAATCAACACTCTTTCATGGTAGAGGTTCTGTTTTTAAAGTAAATTTTTCATTTATCACTTACGTTATTAATATTCTGATCTCAAATCCTTTGAAACAATATCATTATAATAAATTTTTACATTTAAAATAAAATTCAGAAATTTTGTCTTTAAAAAGGTTTTGAAAAGTTAAAGAATATATATATATATATATATATATATATATATATATATATATATATATATATATTTTTTTT
>Ga0209489_101712_pt1 | contig 45116 bp, 14 predicted proteins | sample SiratrowhiteBW_FD_187527 | JGI IMG/M metagenome (GOLD analysis project Ga0209489, IMG submission 187527) | Root nodule microbial communities of legume samples collected from California, USA - Siratro white BW (SPAdes) (version 2) | ecosystem: Host-associated > Plants > Roots > Nodule | place... | reverse complement strand
TTTCTTATAAAACTTTTTTTTTTTTTTTTGTAAAAAAATTATTTTTCAATGATTTAATTTCTGTATTCATTTTACTAAATAATAATGTAATTTTATTATTTAAACAAAACTTTAATTTTAAAATATATAAAATAACTTATTAGTATCCTCCACTACATTACATTATAAAAATAAATAAATAAGTTACTATTATTCTGTGTTCTGTTGGGATAGAATCATTATTTGGTAGGAATGGGAAAATAGTAAATTTGTACATGATACATCGAATTTATCAGAAATTTTTCTCTCCAATTTTTTTTTAAAGAAGGAACTTTAGTCCCTCTCTTAGTTTTTTTATTATCTGGCACTCTCTCTCTATTCAGTTTCTCATCTCTGGCAAGGAAAAGGGGGAAAGAAAAGAAAAATAATTGAAAAAACCCTAATTTCCTTGTTCCATCCACATCTACTCTCAAATCGGGTTGGACTGGAACGGTTTGATAGACCAAATGAAGTGAAGCAGCCTGAGTCTGTGAAAGATCAAGAGGGAGAGAAGCAGAAACACGCAACCAATAATGGCGACAACAGATAAAGAATTGGAGGAGCAACTTCTCGAAGCCGGCAACAAACTCGCAGATCCTCCGTCATCCGTGGAGGAGCTTCTCTCACTCCTAGACGTAATAAGGCTTCTTCCCTTTCAAAAGTTATTATAACACTTGCTCGCGATGTTTGTTTTTTTGATTATTTGATGCATGTCTTTAACATTCTTTATTCCCGCAATCTGACCGCTGAGGTTGATTGACTTTGATGTTTTTGTGAGATTTTGATGAAAGGACGAGTGCATGGAATGTTTGATGCCAAATTGTTATTATGATACCTAGATTGGGTTGGCTGTAATGGGATAATTGTTATAGCGTTTATGTATCGATTTAACGGATATTCTAATATAAGACAATATAATGATATAGTATATATAATATAATAATATAGCATATATACGCTGTTTCCTCTATTGCATGTCTTAAAGTTATGGAGTTCTAATTGGTAAGTGATGATTGGTGTATTAATATGCTGGGATTGATTATAATCAACATCAATTTTCTTGATTGTTTAGTCATGGATGTATGAAATTGAATTATGTCTTGAAATAGGCTTTGTTCAGATTTTGTCAATTGATTGAATTATTGGTTGTGTTGAGATTGGGAGGGAGGGTTTGGAATGCTGCCAACAGTGACATTAGGTCTAAGGGAATATTGGCTTGGTGCTAGTGGTTGTGGCATGGGGGTTGCACACCATAGCAATGGTTGACATTATTGGAGCACCCTGCAATTTGCTTCCTCTACACCAGATCCAGGAAGGCTCACCCTTCACCCATTTTGTTAATTTGATGTTGAATATGTTGACATTTTTGGCTTGTTGCTGTACTTTGGGTGTTTATCACAAGGGCATGAAAGTTATCAATGATGGCTTTGGAGATTTCATGTGGAGCTAGCTTGGGCTAATGGTGACCAGTGATTCTGTGTGAAATTTAATAATGTCAGAAGATTTGCAAGGAGAATGTGTTGCAACAACAACCACTAAGATCAAAGTTTCAAAGATATTATTTTCCACAAGATCCACTGTGGCTAATTTTTCTAGTTTCCTTCCTGGCCTCCCTTTCCCGATCTTCACCAGACCTAAAATCCATAAATCTACTATTCTCATTGTTATCTCCCAGAGCCTTGTTATACACGTCTAATCCACCTTAGTCTCTGTTTTTTGTCACCTTTTCTTTAATTGGTGCCATACTAATCCCTCTCATATATGGCCATTTTGTGTTTTGTCTTTTCTTGTGTAACCTCATATCCATCATAACACTCTCATTTATGCCACTCTGACTTTTATCTCTTGTTTTTGTAAAGTCCAACATTCGTGACCATAGAGCATTGTCAGGACATACAGTAATATGACAAAATTTGTACTTGAGTTGGTAGGTGGTTTTTTTAGTCACAAATAACCTGTTTGTATCCTAACATCCTAGGTGTGACGTCGCTCATGATTTTGTAGTATTGATGCCATATATTTGAACTAAGAAACCCATGGCATGACATCTGCTCACAATTTTACTTCTACAAGAGATTCTTCTTGTCTCCCTAAAATTACAATGCCTATACACTATCATGTTCCTAGTTAAGCGAAAGTCCTTTATTTCCAAAGTCTGTCCCCAAGTTTAAGTTTAGAGTTAGTTGCTTCCTTGATTTCTCAGTCAATATCATTCACACAAAGAAACAGGCTTTTGTATGTCCCTTGCTAGCTCATCCACGATAAGATTAAACAAGTAAGCCCTAATGTAATACCATTCATTTCTTCTACGAAAATCGTTAGTCTCACATCTAGGTGTTCTTACAACTTTACCCACATACATGTCTTGTGTAACAAAATAAGCCATTCTAACACCTTTCATTTTCAAATTTCTGCACAGCACTTTTCTTGCTGCGTAGTCATAAATTTTTCCAACTCAACAAAAACCATACGCCTTTTTCTTTGTATTTTGGTGCATTTTCCAGCGACCTCTGTTGTAGACCTTCCTAGTAAATTACTGAACCGATTCTTTACAAACCTCGCCCTGCCTCTTATTCTATGGTCAATCACCCTTAACCATAGTGTTACTCATATGTTTTATACCTCTATAATTAGCACAATTATGAATATCTCCTTTATTCTTGAATACAGGTCCAAAGTGCTCTTCCTCCTCTCATCTGACATTTTCCTAGATATCAAAATCTTGTTAAAAGCTTTGTGAGAAAATGATACCTTGTTTTTTTCCCCACAGACTTTCAAACTTCAACAAGTATACAATTTGATGTGACTACTTTGCCATTATTTATTCTTTGTATGGGTCTCCATTACTTTTCCAATTCGAATTCTATTGTTTCTGTTCATTTTCTTGTATTTCTAGTTCTTCTGTGCTAGGAATCAATCCTTTTCCATCATTGAAAACCTTATAAAATTAATTCCTTTGTCTCTTTTGTATACCGTGACTTCACCAAACTTTACTTGATACATCTTACATTCTTACTTAATCCAAATCTCTTGTATAACTCTTCCAAAAGCTTGTAGGTGGTTCTTCATACACTGTTTTTTTGTCTCATTCCTAACATGTTATAGCTTTCCAATTTTCTGTATTGTTGCACCCCTGTAAGATTTTAGAGCATTCTATTTTTTTATTTAAAGTGTCTTTGACATTTTCATTCCACCACCAAAATTCTGTATCTCTCGGACCTAAATCTCTTGCTCCAAATCCGTAACCTTATTTTCTTAGACATTTCATCCCACTTGAAGATAGCACTACCAAGTGATTCCTAATTACCTTCCTCCAGTATATTTTGCTTAAAGTTAAATAACTATTTCACTTAAATTGGCACCTGTTGATACTTAGATTGGTAGCTTTTTATGTTTTCGGTTTCTGGTTTTCAGGACAAACTTCATGGACATAATCTTTATGTTGTGTAGTAAGGCTCCCTCTTGGAATCACCTTGCAATCCTTACAAAACCATTTATCAAGACAACTTACTAGAAAGAAAATGATTTGATTCTTTGAACTTCCTCTCTTGTAAGTGACAAGGTGCTCTTCGTGCTTCTTGAAACAAATGTTGATGATCCTGAAATCATTGGCCACAGTGAAGTTTAATTTTAAGAAATATCACCCTTTATATAATCTGAACCATTTATTATTAAATATACCGTATCAATGGATATGATTTAGTCTATGGTTCACCTTAGACAAACCATAAAGAACGATATAAAATTGTGGAACTAGAGAAAGACTTCTTTAGGTATCCAATAAAGAAATATCAAAATATTAAAAAAAATAACTAATTATCTCTTTAATTATTCCTGTTCCTTTGTAAGTTAACTATGTTTTGCAATAACATTTTAATTAGTTTATCACAGAAAATATTTGATACAATCATACTCACTCACTAGGCTAAATAAATTTTCTTGCTTTGGCAATTTAATAGTGTATTAATAGTATTGAATTGATGGATAGTAAAAAGTAAACTAATACTGTGGCATATTTTTCATATATTGGCTCCACACTGCATGATTCTGTGAATACAATTTTTTAAAAAGATACATTATAAAGGAAGAAACTATATCACAAATGTGGATTAATATTGATATGGTACAACAGGTTGTGTTAACACATTAAATTATCAATAATCTTCTGTCACTAGTTTCTTTTTGTTATTTTAGTGGCCAAATGTACCATTTCTGGAAATTTGAAATTTATATTTACGTAACTGGTTGTGTTCCTCTTTTTGAATTGTCTTTTTGTATACAACATTGTCTATCATATCTGATCTTAACATAAATCTATGGTAGTCAGGTGTTGGATTTGAGATTTTTGTTGCATTTTTTTTTTTCGCTTTGATTGCCTTCTCTGCTCCGTGGGTGTTATTTTGTTGGATCATTTAGCTTATATTATAAATTACAGCTGCGTGCATAATTAAGTGGTGTGAAAGACCAGCACTTTTTACCAATGCTCTCCTACAAATGACAATCAATGCATTTTATAGAATAGAGAAGATCTAATCCAAGAAGTTTGCAACAACATTTATGGTAATGCATTGCCATTTAATCTTGTAAGAAGTTCTCCTTTTATCATGAGGTGAGGGTTTCCTATTTGAGAAAAGCTGTTGATAATGTCCAAAAATGTCTAGAAAAATATAGTGGTGTCAGGGAGAAATGGGATGCACATTGATGTGTGATGGTTGGACGGATGGGAAAGGAAAATCACTCACTAATGTTCTTGTAAATAGTCCATACTAGTGACGTGATAAAAGATGGAAAAAAATGTATGAGTTGTTGGACAACATAGTGGGTGAAATTGGAGTGAAGCATGTTGTCCAAGTTGTTACATGAGGCTTCTGACCTTGTTGCAACTGGGAGAATGTTAATGGAAAAGAGAATCAAATTATTTTGGTCCCCTTGTGCATCTCATTATTGTCTTTATCTAGTTCTTGAGGACACTGGAGAGCTTTCGTACAACACCATCACAATGCTAAGAAAATCACTACTTATATTTATAGGCACACATGGGTTATTAATTTGTATAGAAAGCACTCTAATAGAAGGTAATTAGCAAGACTATTTGTCACACATGTTGCTACTTTTACATTAAATTGTATTAAGAAACAAAAAAATGCTCTTAGATCAATCTTTGCTTCGGAGGAACGGACAACTAGTCCACATGCTACTAAAATTGAGGCTAAGCAAGTGATAAATCTAGTGTTGAGTGATGGTAGATTTTGAAGATCAATCACATACTGCTTAAAATGTGTGGTTCCACTTGTAAAAGTTTTGAGGTTTGTAGATGTTGATGCAAAACCTGCCATGCGATCCATTTATGAAGCAATGGATTGAGCTAAGGAGCAAATTGTTGAAAATTTCCAAAAGAAAGAAACAACATACAAAAAAGTGTGGAAAATTGTTGACACTAGATGAAATCACAACTACATAGGCTTCTCCATACACAGCCTATTGTCTCAATCATAAGTAAGCTAATTACATCTAAATTTACTAAGTACACCACTATCTTCCTTGTTCTCACAAACTTATTTTTTTATCGTGCATAGTGAGTTGTTGGTTGGTTACATTTCAAAGAATGTCTTGGCTGCAAGAACAAGAGTTGCAATTAATCAACAACTTGGAAAGTTCAAGGGAGCTAAGGGGCTTTTTGGAATAGACATAGTGATAGGTACTAGAAATAAACAAACAACCTGATAATTAAATTACTCATTTCCATTTTTATATGACTTATAAATTTATAATTACATTATAATTACAAAAAGGTGGCCACGAAAATTTTGAGTCTCACATGTAGTGCAATGGGGTGTGAAAGGAACTGGAGCATCTTGAGTGCATACTAAGAGAACAAATAGATTGGAACAACAAAGATTAAATACTCTGGTGTATGTGAAGTACAATCTTCAACTTAAGATGAGGCAAAAGCGTAGTGAAGAGAGGGGGAAGCCTGTGATTACATGTTTGTGAGGTATTGAATCGGATGATGAAGGGATCACTGAAAAAGAAAATCCTTGCTTCCCTAATGATTCCTCATGGATGAATGTACATGAGTATTTTGATGTTGAAGATGGAGCTCCAAGCAAAAATATGAAGAGAGGTAATTATTTATACTTAGAATGTTTAGAAATTGGAACTTAAATATTCAAACTAGAACTAGAGCTTATTTGTTTTTCTTTGCTCGTATAGATCCTAGAAACTTAAATGCCAAGACCAATAAAAGTGGAAAATCCGTAGTAGATGAGGAAGAAGTTGAAGACATTGATGAAGGGGAAAAAATTTTAATAGAAGATGAAGATGACTTGAGTGATGTAGATCTTGGAGAGGAAGAGGACAAAATATGAATGATTTGGATAGATTTTTTTTGTTTTTGAGGCTGTTTAGTATGTGTAGCAATAATAGCAACAAACATAGTCTGCAGTAACTATGAAGTAGCAACAACAACAACACTTATTTTTTGAATGGCTATAATGCAAAATCTGTTTAGTAGCACATACCCATTGTTATAGGAATTTTATACAGCAGTATTAGTGTTTTTTTTAGAGGTTATGTTGCTGAATATACATACAGCCACTTTTTTTTTTTTTTCCTGTGGTTGTTATTAATTGTATATTTGTATGTTTATATGTCTTATCTTCGGTACATTTTTTAATGTGTATGAATCTTATGAATGATTATATAAAATTATTCACAATTCAAAATTTAACCTCTCCATACATAATTTTGTATCTCAATTCAACTGCCCGGGGTTAAATATCTAAAAAATTAGAGTATATCACGATTTTGAACTTTGAACTGAGGTGATGGTGAACAATTCCTCTGATTGTTGGTCAAAGTAATACATACGTTGTTGTGATTTTTACATATTATTTTTTTCGCTTGCCCTGCAGCAAGTAGAGAGTTTCCTATCAAGGGTTGAACAGTCACCTTCAAACTCTATGCAAATTGCACTCTCTCCATCATTGAAAGCATTGATTGCAGACAAACTATTGAGGCACTCAGATGATGATGTCAAAGTCGCAGTTGCCTCTTGCATCAGTGAAATAACAAGAATCACTGCACCTGATGCTCCTTACGATGATGATCAAATGAAGGTGTGCATAATTTGTTCTACTAGAATATATGAATGGACTTGTTATTATAATACTTTTAACAAAATAAAATCTGTAAATCTGTGATCAATCTGAATTTCACCTATGACATTTTCTTACAGGAGGTCTTTCAAGTAATAGTATCTTCATTTGAAAATCTACATGATAAGTTAAGTCGATCATATGCAAAGAGGACCTCAATTCTTGAAACTGTTGCAAAAGTCAGATCATGTGTAGTAATGCTGGATCTTGAATGTGATGCCCTGATTTTGGAGATGTTTCAGCATTTCTTTAAAGCAATAAGGTACCTTTTGTCTCTTGTAATTCTACTTCCTTAAATATAATTTTAGAAAAATACTTTAAATTGGACCATATACATATTTTACCTCTGGTGGATACTGACAGTCTGATAAATATATGTTATGACCCTTCATATTAGAACTTGACTGGCTTTATCTTCAGTTTCCTTCTGTACATGTTCTCTCTGGGTAATGAAAAAAGTTCTTTAAATTTGGCTATACTTATTCTTTTTCAATAACGTTTGCATGAGATTGAAGACCAACAAACAAGTTAATAAAAATAATCCATGTATAAATATAATTATCTTGCGCTTAACATAAAATCTTTATCCTGATTTTCTTAAAAATTATTAAACCCAATGCTCATGCTTGTAGCTGTGCAACATAGTTCATGTATACCAATGCATTTTTTTAGACAGTTGGAAATTCCTAATTTGGGGATGGGGAACATTGTTCTAATCAGGTCTATTTATAAATTTCAGGGAACATCATCCAGAAAATGTTTTTTCATCCATGGAAACAATTATGACCCTTGTTCTAGAGGAAAGTGAAGACATATCCTTAGACCTGCTGTCTACACTTCTGGCCAGAGTTAAAAAAGATGACGAGGTTGTAGTTTGGCAGTTTCACTTTCATTCTTTTAAGTTGATTGTGATTTTGAAATTGAACCTTGCTTTTGTTCTAATTTTATCATTGGTTTGACATTGATAATCATTGTGATCTAGGAAGCTTTTCCAGTTGCCAAAAAATTGGCTGAAAGGGTTCTTGAAAATTGTGCAACCAAGCTTAAACCCTATTTGGTTCAAGCAGTGAAATCCTTGGGTATACCTATGGGTGATTATAGTTTGGTACTTTCTAAAATATGCCAAGACACATCTGATACCGTAGAGAAAAATGATACATGTGTTACTAGTGAGTGCGTGGTAAGTTTTCTGTCGATCATTTGTCAATTAATATTTGAAACATTTCATGATAAGAGATTCTTGAAACTTTACTTTTGTCATATTGATATCTTTCAGGAAGATAAGGGTGAGTTGGCAAAACAACCACGTGAGGAGTCAACACATGTATGGCCCCACTTTAATGCTTTTGTTTTTTGCATATCTTGTGGCTCTAGAGTTTTGTTGTCCAGAATTGAACTCTGGAACATATTGATTGCGGTTTTATCAGGTAGACGAAAAGGATCCAAGGGAAGTTACACCCTCTCAACAAGAAAATCCTGATGTAAATATATCTCCAAAGTCGGTCATGAGCAATGGTGTTGAAGAAGATGCTGCTTTAGCTGATTCTAAGTCCATTAAAAAGCAAGAGGATGCTGACTGCTCTAATCAATCTGAAGGGTTGAATATATCTGGTCATGAGGTGTGTAATGATTTAGACCCTGAAAAGGTTGATAATAGTAAAAATAAGCCAGAACAATCTACCAAGAGACGACGGAAGAAATCAAGCTCTTCAACTAAATCTGCTAAACTTTCCAAGGGTCAAGTTGCTCCGAATGATAAGGAAACTGAGAAAATGCTCAACTATGAAAGCAACATCAAGAAAGTACGCAGTTCCCCTCTTGAGGAGCATATTGTTGAAGCAGCAGGACCTTCAGAGAACAACAAAGAAATTGATGCTAAGACTTCATCACCAAAGGCATGCAACAATGAATCTGAAGTTGTTTCTCCGCCAAGTGGGAGCCTCCATGATGAAAATCGAATGAAGAAACATGGACGAACAAAAAAGAAGGACGGCCCCATAAAAGATGTGGCTCGAGAGGATGTTTCTAAGGTGTCTGGAGGAGCTAGTGATTCAGAAGCCAAACCTGCAAGGCGGTCAATGAAAAAGGCCCTCAGTCAGAACTCTGTGAAAAAAACTAGTGCTGTAGATTCAGTTAAAAAGGGAAGTGGGGCAGCAAATGATGCAGATACTAAAAAGCATTCAGTGAAGAAATTAGATGAAAACAAAAAGGGTAGTGGGGGATCCTCTTCAAAGCAGATTGGGGACAAGAAAAAGGGAGGGAGGCCGAAAGCTAACTCTGAAACAGATCTAGCAAAATCAACTGCTATGGATGTGGACAGGGTATTTTTCACGCTTTATACAGTGTTTACTTCTGTATATTATCATTATTGCTGCATGATTTATTCTGCATCAATTTCAATTATATAGGAAGTGGTTTCTTCTCCGAGGTCTGGTACAAAATCAACTAAAGATGAAAGTTCAGAGGAGACTCCCAGGACAAATGTGAAAAGGAAACGCAGTTCAGGAAAAGAAAATGTATGTCCTTTTCCCTTTGAATTTTTAAATTATGATTCTGGAACTTCCATGATATATTTCTAAGGGAACCTTTGCTTTGTGAAAATCCTTTATGTAGCTTGGTCTTGCTAATTCGAGAAGTTTCATTGTATTCTTGCTTTGATTGCTAATTATCTTTTCCTGTACCAGGAGTCTGATGTGAAGGAATATGGTGAAAACCTTGTTGGTTTACGGGTCAAAGTTTGGTGGCCTGAGGATCGTGAGTAAGTACTTAGCATGGCTTCCATTTTTACTTGCCGTCACTGGAAATTTCGGTTAATACGGGGTCAGGAAATGCTTCATGATATTTGGCATTTACTTTCAAATTGTAATCTCGTTCTTTTTTTTTTTTTTTTTTTTTTTTTTTTTTTTTTTTTTTTTTTTTTTTTTAATTTATGGTTGTCTTAGCTATGGAACACTTGTTTTTACACATCTTAATCTGGACTAATGTTGCTTTGTGTTGCATTATTTGTATTACAGTCACATTTATTACATGCATGTTTTTGTAAACCATTCTGTTGAAGTTATTGTGGTCTCGATGGTTTGTGTTCTAGATTTTTACTGGCTTACGTGTGTGTGTGTAGTTTACTTTATCTGTTTGTATGTCAAACTGTCTTGTAAAAATTAAACTAGGGGATTTATGTTTGATGTGAGATAGCGAGGAATATGTGTTTGAATAAAACTAGGTTCTATCATGCACATATTTACTATAATAGAAATATTTACTATAAATTTTGACTCACACCTCATTTGTTTCAGGTTTTACAAAGGTGTTATCCACTCTTTTTATTCTGGCAAAAAGAAGCACAAGGTGATGACAGTTTATTAAGCCATCTCTCTATCCTCCCCCTTTCCATTATTGAGATTAAACTTTGTATTCTTTTTGTTCTTTTGTGTTGCTGTGCCCATTTAAGCATCTTTAACTATTTGCTTGAAAGTCTAGATGCTATCTTGGGCATATGTATTCTTTTTGTTCTTTTGTGTTGCTGTGCCCATTTAAGCATCTTTAACAATTTGCTTGAAAGTCTAGATGCTATCTTGGGCATATATATGGATTGAAGCCTTTTATGAACATAAGATTTTAAAATTAAAAAAAATTATGCTTAATTTCTTTTTGAACGTAATTACTTTTGACCTAATTAATTCATATGTGCTGATCATTTTCTGCACTTAGGAGAGAAAAAATGAGTTTATTCTATCAATTTATAGTAATTATTTATTGACTACAGAAATAGTAACATAATTAAGAGCGTATTGGTAAAAAATAATTAATGCAAGAAACAATTTGTAAGGGTCTTGCGAAAAGGGAATAACAAATTTCTGAAAAGAGTCTTATATAGGGATAAAGGTAGTTTTCATGGAAATTAAAAGTAAAACGCAAACAATGAAAAAGAAAGTCATTTTAGTGCTTTTTTCATGAGCTAGAAAGAGTAGCACGTGAAAAAAAAAAAGCAATTTCATAAAGTCAATTTTTTGAGACCCTAAGCCCTATTTTATCTTCTGACGTGTTCTCCATTTTAGGTCTTGTACGATGATGGTGATGAAGAAACATTAAATCTCGTGAAGGAAAAATGGAAGTTCATTGAAGATGGCTCAGATGCAGATGAGGTTGGTCTACGACATTTCTTTGCGCACCAAATTTTCTCTGGCACATAAATTAATGGCAATTATTTCTCTGGACAGGAAGGACAAAGTGATCGTGAAAGTCTTGATGCTTCCACTGATATGTATGTTTTGCATATGGTTAATGTCATCTTTTTTGTAGATACATCTTTTGTTTGTATTATCCTATAACTTTTTACGCATGTATTTTATAAGGTGTGCATATATTGTGATGTTGCCGTTTTGCAGAGATTCTGCGCATGTGTTCTTTGGTCTAGTTGGTGCTGTTTGTGCTTATTACTGATTTGATTGATATATTGTTTCAAAGAATGCTACCATGGTATATATATAACTTGAAAAACCGAGCCTACTCTTTTTGCAAGTATGTATTTTTGTGAATGATGATTTGCCTGAGCCTTTAGTTTAGAGCTTTTGATATGATTTGTCCCATGGCATAATTCGGAACTTGTCCCCCCCTACCCCTTGTCAGTTCAGGGTAGTCATTGTTGTTATGTTGTATATTTGATGATCCAAGTTTGTCGTGGCCTTTAATTATTGAAGCCTTTGGAATTCCAGAGCATGTAAGGGTGGTGAATTTTTAGTTGTATTTTATAAATTGTGTTGAGTGCTGAAAGAGATGTTTTAAAAAATAAAAAACTGTTTGTATCCTTTTATTTCCCCAAACTTTTTTGACAGATATATGCTCATCTGCCACTAATACTTATAGATGGAAAAGTGCTAAATTGTTTGACATGGTTATTTGTATACCTCGTGAAGCAATTAGGCTATGTGCTGCACTGGTTTGATTTGTATTAATTAAGAATGTGCCAGTAGATTGTTTAATGTTTCCCCTCTTTCTGAAGGATTCAAATGGACTTGTGTTGTTTATTGCTGTATATTTTTTTATTCCCTTTGATGCTGTGGCATACACAGTGCGGTTTCCATCTGTTTCTTTATTTGGTCATACACAGTGTTGTTCACATTGCATTGTTCTCTTCTCTGATCATATTCAGGCCACCGAAGAAGAAAGGGAAATCCAGTGCTGGGGAATCAACCAAGCAAGGAAAGGTGGATGCTTCTTCCAAAAGGTTCGTGAATATCAAAAAATCTATTCCATTTCCACCTTTTTTATGTCTAAATTTTTACTTCAATTTGTAGCGGTGGAGCACCAGCACCTAGTAGATCAAAGGGTGCATCCATGAAATATAGCCAAAAGTCCAAAGATGGCAACAAATCCAAAGATTCCAAGACTATTAGCAAATCTGAGGACCGAGTTAGTAGAAAATCTAAGGACAGCACTCCTAAGAGTGGTAGCAGTAAATCTGTTGCTGCTGCCAAGAAAATGAGTAATAAATCCAAAAGCTCTGATACTTCTAAGATTACCGATTCAAAGGATGATGACACTAGCAAGCCAAAATCCGCTGCCAAGTCTAAGCAAGAATCTCAAAAAAGTGGGAAATCCAAGCAAGAATCCTTGAAGACTGCCATTTCGAAAGGAAAACCTCTTAAAAGTGGTGGAAAGAGTGATGTTAATGGTACTGGCAAGGTGAAATCTGGTTTATTGAAGAGAAAATATGCGGAGGATGAAAACTCAGATGCTTGATCAAAGTTCAAAATGCCAAGGGCATGACTTAAACATCATCAAAGGCATGAGGGAGTGAGTTCAAGAGTGGAAAGAAACATCAGATAACATAGAAGTGGGTATTTATTCTCGCGGTTTATTCCTTAACTGTATCAGGTTAGCTGTTCATCATTTTGTGGTAATTCTCTCGTCGTTGGTAAGTATTATTTTCTCTGGATAATTAGCTAGGCTAGTTTAGTTGTAGTATGGGCTAGTATCTTTAATCACTTTTACATTTGTTTCTAGACTAGAGGGATGTTATTTTAAGGCAACACTTGAAAATATTTGGCTAGCACCCTTCATTTAAAGAATGCTTTAGCACTCCCTGATACTGACGGTTGACTACTTACTACCTACCCAATTAACTTTTTTGCATTGCTCAGTGCTGAGCTGTGATTGTGTTGTTGTTTTGTTGAGACAATACGTACAGCATGATTGATATGGAGGAAACTAATGTTTGTACGGTTTATTTGGTTTCGATTTGCATGATTGAGCGTTCAACATTATAGTCAGTGAATACATTGATATCACTGCACTGCATTACTTTCCCGAGAGATCCCTCAGTTTGTTTTAGTATTCTAACCACCACAAACATCCTGCGTTGGATATGAATATCGCTGTCAAACTAAAGCTGATTTTTTGTTTACTGTACTGAGGAGTTTAAATATCCCTTGAGATGAATGTGCCAAATTTATTGATGGAAAATAAACGTTTCCAATAATCCATATTTCACACTGATGCGTATATTTTCAGTGAAGTACGCAAACTTTGTTGCACTCCTTGCACAGTGACTCGATTTTGTTATGTGATTAAAAAGTGAAAAGTAGGAACCAAAATTACAAGCAAACCTTAAGGGAAATTCCTGTGTGGCTGTGCCTTCAGCGTTTTTGAACTTTATCCTAATGTATTTTTGGAGCTTTAGGGTGAATGTGTGACAGTTTCAACTATTTTTTTAGTCTATGTGGTCCTGTTACGAAGTATGCAAGGGTACTTCTTTTTGCACTTCTCTAATTTCCTTTTGTATCCCCTCGAATATGAAATTTTTTACTTTGCTCTCTTGGTCAATGAAAAATGACTTCCGGACTCTATAATTCAAAGTTATTATGAAAACAAGTTTTTAAATTGTATAATCTAGAAGTGAATTTTTAGTTTTAGATTGTGTAATTTTTGGAAGTTATTTCTGACTTTTAAATAGGAATATTTTTTTATAAAAAATTTTTTGATTGCATAATCTTAAAGTTATTTAAAAAAAAAAAAGGTTTTAAATTATGTAATTTAGAAATATATTTTAAATTGTACAATCAGATTTTTTACTTTTGAATTATGGAATTTAGAAAACTTTTTTATGTAAAAAATGATTTTTATATTGGATAATTTGTAAATGTATTCTAGACAATATAATCTAAAATACTTTCTTTTTTATGTTCTGACATAATATATTGACTAGAGTGGCAAGAAGGCCAGAGGTAAATATGGGATGGAGGTGGCTGCTTCAAGAGACATTTTTTATCTTTTAAACATTCATATTGTGCAAATTATGGGTGCAGAAAGATATGGCCAGTATGCAATTCTTATGGTGGGCCTAGGTTGACTGTGTCGTACCGTCTCAGCTAATTTATGAGAATCTAGTTTATGTTGGATCACCAACACATTCCATTAGCACATGGATGAAAGTTTGTTGTGTTTTGCTTTTTTTTTTTTCAAATTTCACGATAGACAAATTCTTCCTGCATCCTAATAGCTGCTTCGTGCACCCTAATAAAAGTTTTTAATTTCAACTTTGCCTTTTATAAATCCAGTTTTCAATTTGATTTCGTAATGACAACCGGATGTCATATTTAAAACATTTGACACCTGGATGACCAGTCCATCCGGTTCTCATGCTTGAAATCGGAGAACTTCTCCTTTCACCGTCGACAATGCACTAAATTTCAAATTAACTACTCTAATTAGTAATTGAACTTACTAATTGCTAATAAATGGCATAAATTATTTACTTGAACGATTGAAGAAAACAAATTGAAGAATGGAACAATCGGGATGAAGACATGTTAACCGGATGAAGAAAAATCTGAACCGGATGAGAAGCAGGAGGCAACGTTTGCGTGATACAGAAAGTTCACGTTGAACGTTAAAGGTTGAACGGCGACAGCTTCCTGGCGGCGGGATGCACTTAGGGTTCACAATGGGGAATGAAGAAACTGACCCGGATGAAGATATTAGGGTGCATATAGGGTGAAGGGTAATTTCGTATTCTGCACTGCATTAATTGAAGGCAAAGTTGGCATCTAAACTTTTATTAGGGTGGAGGAAGCACTTATTAGGGTGCAGGAAGAACCCGTCTTCACGATATTGGATGATTAATGTGATGAGCAATGACTAGTGATTGTGAAAACAAATGTCTATAACGATTGCATCGGGCTTTAATTTATAAATATGGTGTGGTAGGATTCACATGAAAGTTGAGTTGAGTTTCAATTTTGAACGATGGTTTAGATCTCTCAAAGACTCCATATTTAATAAAAGGTCCGTGGTGTCTTGTTTTGTGAATTATTGATCTGAAAACTACACTCCCACAGACTATGTTCCAATATCCCCTTTCTTGTTACAGACAATACATAGTGGTGGTTTTGTCTTTTCCTAATTTGTTGGTTGTTAGAGCTCCAAATCTTTAGCTACTTTTCATCGTTGATTTTAAAAATATAGTGTAGCAGGTTAAAGGTTAGAACTACATGTATTTTTATTTTTTCTCATCTTATTGGCCATTATTATTTATTAGTCTTTTTTTTTTTTATTGGTCAAACGTTGCTGCAAAGTGAAGTTACAAGAGGCCAAAACCCAATTGAATATATGGGTCATGCAAAAGTGACTTTGCTTTTGTCCTCTTCCTAAAGGCACATATATTGATTATCAGTGATCACCAATCAGAATTTTGTACCTTTTGAATTGATTTCCAAACTTCACTTTTTCTTTTTTAGCTGCATATTCTCTTTCTGATAGAGAGTAGATTAGTTCATGCATCACAGGGACGGCACTTTGTCAGAATATATAAATGTGTGTGTGAAACTGATTACTTCCCACAAAAAATAATAATCTTTACAAATAAATAATAAAGAGTTAATTAAATTATAATAGCAGAAATCAGGAAATTCATCACAACATAATATGTAAGAGTTTTCCTTTGATTTACGAGGTTACAAGATACTGATTATCTGTCTTTAAATCTTAAATATATTAGGCTCCAAAAAATCTATCTGGGCTCAGAATGTACGGTAGATTGTTTTGTACTTCTAAATAATAATTATTGGGAATTAATAGATTAAATCTCCTTTTTCATATCACAAATAGAGAGAGAGTAAAGAATAAAATAATAATACCAGAAATTTTACTGAAATCTTTATCCAATGTAATGAAAAAACTTTTACTTAAAAATAGGATCACAAAGTTTATCTCTCTTTCTTAAGAGAATGACTAAATGAATAACATTATGTTAGATGATATATACAATCTCTCTGCTCTTCATTCTCATCAATGAAATATTATTGTTCTTTTTCATAGAGATTTTGATGATTCAAGAATTCGTGAATTATTGCTGTCCCAATCAAAAATATGGATATGAGTTTTATTCTGGTTAAGGTGCTATGCAAGAGTTATATCTCCTATATATAGAATGATCAATTGAATTATCACTTATTTATTTATGTTGTTTTTTCAATCAAGGAATAAATCCTACTATTTATCTTTTTCTCACTGTACACTATTATACTAGCATCTTGAAAAATAGTTTTAAACATTTTTAATCATCTTAATTGAGATATTACACTAGTTAAACTATATGAATATTTTTTTCAATTTCTTATCTAATACTTCTTATATCAATATTGTTTAGAATATGAGATTTTAGACACTTTTGATATTTAGGATTCTAAGCCTGAGTTTAATTTTATATTAAGTATGAATAAATCTGAATAGTAGTATCGAAGAAAGAAGATTTGCATACTTATTATTATAAAGTTTTGGATTGAAATTATATCTTAATTTTTTATATAAAATGACTCATTGATATCAAATCTATCCAATGTTTCCTTTAGAATTTAACATAATCATTATAATTCACCACATAATTATCTTTTTTATGTCCTTGTTTACTAAGCTTTTGACTCAGCATACTAGAAACTTTCATTCAAACAATATAATTTACATTAGTAATGGTATACAGTGCAAGCCATCCTTACAAGGGTTTAATAGAATTTTTCTTACAACTTCTATATCATGAGTAATACTTGGTATTTTACAAATATTTACATGAATAAAAGCTACTTACAACAAATGAATAATTTTTTTAATATTTTGATAATTTTACTTTTCTTATTTTAGATATTGATACTTACTAGCTTTGAAATGTTTAGCCAACGTAACACACAAATTCAACATTAATTATGTATATTGAATCTTTCAATAATATTCTTAACATAATCTTCTTGACATCCATAACACTCCTTCTGAATAATCTTTTAATGATATTATTCTCATAATTTTCTTCAGTGAAGATATTCTCAATATCTTCCTTTTAAGAGAAGAAAATTTTGTCATATATTTCCTTGGAATTAACATTCAAGAAAAATATGTGTAAATCTATCATTTTCGTAATTCTTCATAAATACATAGTAATTTTGAAAAATTCTTTAGAAATTAAAAAAAATGGTAACTGATAATTATCTTTTGCTATTCACTAACATGATAAAAATACATAACTTTAATTAAACAAAAACCTGACTAATAAATTGAACTAAAAATAAGATAATTTTATATTATCATTCAATATCCATTGTATCAATGTTAAGTAGAATAATTTTTTTACTTTTATAATAGTTGTTTAAAAATAATATTTAAAACAATTCTCTATTGATTGAAAATGTAAAAAAAAAAAATATTGAAAAAGTACATGAAAATTAAAATCAAATAAATTAAATAATAAATATTAAGTGCATTGATAATATAAAGGCTTTTTTTTTCTTTATTTTTATTCAATCATATTACTTGTGGTAATTTAATGGTTTTTATATTAATTGCTTTAAAACACATAATAAAAATAATTTAGATTTAGTTAATAATGTGGGAACAAATTTACATTAGCAATACATGCCTATTAAGCTATACCTTAAATTTATTAAAAAAATTTAAATAAAAAAATAACATGATTAAATTATTATAAACTAACAATAAATAAACTTATACTTTATTCAATAATAAATTATTACAGATGGTAAGATGATTGACCTTTTACAATAAAAAAAATTACTTTTTCTATATTGTGAATCCATTAAAAACACTCTAAATATAAATAATTGTTTTGAAAATTAATAATCTTATAATGTAATTTATAGTTGCATAATAATATAAAACATTATAGTACCAATGTATTTATATTAATATTTTATAATAATTTAAAAAAAATGAGATTAATTTAGAATACAAAAGTTGACATGGAGATAAAACCCTAATAAATATATGGGATAGCAAGTTGTTTGTGCACATGGGTTGCAAGTTGTAACTCTCCGCCCCACTTCTCTTTCATTCCTGTCATCAATGCAATTATGTTTCCACTCTTTTGTCATCACCAACTTCAATCACAAATTAGGGAAATATCTTTTGAGAACACTCCTAAACAAAACATTCATTCTACAATTATCTTATGAGATAAAATATTATATTATAATAAAATAATAATTTTAATATAAGAATAAGAAAAATAAATAAGTATTTATTTTTTACTTAAAGAAATATAATTAAACTTACACCCACCCATCTGTTTCTATCTATATTATAGTTGTGTTAATTTGTCAACACTACTCTTTAGGTTTAATAGTTTGTTTTCCTAACAAGTGTGTTATTGTTCACTAAGACCCTTTTAAAATGAATTTGTAATTATAACAAATGATTAAGAATCGATTTTCAATTCTTCTCAATTTAAAATGTCATTTTTCTTTGAAAATCTGTTTAAAAGCACAGAACATCAATTAAGTTCAAGAAACATTATTATGAAGTATGCAAGTGGAAGGAAGCTAAAATCTTCCTTACAAACTTCGTATATGATTTTAGAAAACCAGGTGCAACAACATTACAAGTCATATATAAGAAACAAGTAAGAACATGGAACATAGAACATGGAGATAAAAAAAAAATGCTATAATACATGTCTCACAAGTTTTAGATTAATTTTTATTATTCAAGAAAAAGAAGGTCACAGATTCACACGTTATTATGGCTGTCAACTTAGCATAGATTTAGTATTTTGCAGATACTACGTTTGTGCATATTAACCTGTGTCCAAAATTTAAGGAAATAACTGTCTACAACTTTCATGCAGACACAGACTAATTTATCAATCTGGAGTCTCAAATAAATAAAAAGAAAATGTGACCTTATCTGAAAGTTTCATCTTATATTATCAGAATCTCGTCTCATTAATTTTTTTAATTACTAAAAAAATGTTTACTTGAATTTATTATTAATAAAAATAATATTTTAAAATACGTTTTACAAACATAAATTTCAAAATTCTCTTTAATTTTAAGAAAATGTTATTTTTACTAATAAAAACCCATTTAGATGTTCTTATGATTCTATCCTTTTTCGGCATGAATACTTTTTTTTTCTTTATATATTCCATCATTAGAATTTAATTTGAGATTTGATATTTATTACTAGTTTTTATTTATATATATATAAAATGACATGTAACTGAGATAACTATTTGATATACATATTTCTAGACGTTTTCTTTTATCTTTTTGAGCTTTATTGAGCTCTTCTTTGACTTTTCTTTAATGAGATACATATCTCTTTTCTATACATGTTTTTATACATTTTTGTCTTGTCTTTGTGAATTGTTTCACAATTGTGAGTTCTATTTTTTAAAATTGAAGTGGAACTAGATTTAGATAAATTAATCTGAAATTTATTGAGGTTAGGGAATAATTAATAACCTAAATGAGAATTTTGCTTAAATTATAACATTAATATTGAATTGAGATTATGAAATCCTTTTTGTTAAATTTATTTTAGATAATTATCTTGTTAAAATCAGGGCCGGGCTCAACATATTTCTAAACCTAAAGTGAATGTTGAAATAAGACCGTTTAAGTTCAATAATAATTTTCATTAAAATAATTATATTTTTATTGAAATTTATTTGCGAGCTTTTAGGATTGTCAAATTATTTATTACACTATTTTAACCAATTTCCCCTTAATAATATTTTTTAATCGATATTAAATTTGTTAGGACATTGTTAATGTTAAATAAATTTGTGTGAGTAATTTAAGTTTTGAAAAGTTGTTTCTATCCAAGTCCCATGTACTATAATTCAAAAAACATTTTCAAAAGAATTAATTTTTCTTGTTTAATTATGTTAATTAATGTATACTTTTTACTATTATAATTTTATCTTACGATTTTTAGTTCTGTAAATAAATGCACTCCTCACTATCTGAGTATTATTATGTTTTAATGCATGTTGAAGGTTAGACAATTTCTGTTTGTTATTACCAAATGATGTTAATTTGTCAAAGTTGAATAAAAAGCAAAAAATATATTCAATTATCTTAAGTTGTTCAAATCTACTGTTTAATGAAATAATCGTTTTATCTATTGTAAGAAGTAGTCAATATAAATAATTCTTTAATAACTTTATTATGAATATTCTCATCAAAGTTTTTTTTTATAGATAATATGTTTTTACAAAACTTGAGTTTTATTTCTATTTATTTGGAAAAACTTATAGCATTTTCAAATCCCATCTTCGTTATATATATATATATATATATATATATATATATATATATATATATATATATATATATATATATTAAAAAAAAGAAATAAGATCTCTCAACTTTTCTATATAGCAAAATCAACAACTTAATTAATTGAAATTAACGAGCAATTAATTTTGAGTGAAAGAAAAACACCAAAACATGGGTCTTCCGAAAAATAATTTATTTTTCCTTAGTAGGAAAAACAAATCTTAATACTGGACTACCTAATCACAAAAACTATACAATTATCAATATTAAATAGCTATTTTTTTTATTACAAATTATTTTACCCTTGCCTCCAGTTTCATAAAAAATCAAATGAACAATTCTCATACATTATAATCGTCGTGATAACTCTGTCACAAAAATTTAAATCTTGAATTGGTGTTTTTCCTTATTTGAATTTTGTGAGTTTTTTTTAGAATAAATATTTTTTATTAGTTAATATTAAATTTCAAATTAACTTCTATGTATATCAATTAAAAGTTTAGTTATTTCATAAATTTTTAAGAATTCTCTTTGTATATTTTAAATTTTTTAACAAATCTCACATTTTTTTAAATCAAATATCACTTTATAAAATGTGGCAGAGATTAAAACGAGCATAACAAATTGAAATTTACATCAATTCTCAAATCTCTTATTTATGTTTTTGAATTTTGTTATGAGTTTGATTTATTACTTGCACGTGGGATCTGATTGGTCGATTAGGTTAGGATCACAGTGATATATGTTTTTTATTTTATTTAATTTTATGAGATAAAGTTAAGATTTCCTTAATATCTCTCTTAATCGATGAAAAGGAAGGAAATCAACTTAAATTTATAATCAGTGTTATCAAAATATTGAAGAAGTGTTTGAGATATTATGACAAATGTCTTAGATTATGGGTTAGAACTTCTTTAATATCTCTTGATCCCTGAAATTATTTTGGAGGGAAATCAACCTAAATTTATAATTAATGTTATCAAGATTTTAAAGAAGTGTTTGCCCTAAGATACTTATGGATGAATCAATTTATTATGAATGAGGATTACATATGTTATTTTTATATGAAATATACAAGTGAATGATATTAGAATTGAGTAAAGGGTTGACATAACCATCTAATTTTATTTACTGAGATTATAATAGATTATACTGTTGTAATTTATTTCTACAAGTGATTATTTTGGTGCGGAAATAGGTTTGCAAAATCCTTAAATATTGAAGTTATAATTGTTACTTGGGCTATTGTTTAGTAACATGAGGTTTTTCCATTTAAAGAATTTATTGTTTGGATCCAATCAATTTCAGAAAAAAAGGACATTTTCAATTGTATTGAGGAAAAACATTTAGAATTAAAAGAAAAATAAATGATACTTCAATTGAAGTTTAAACTTAGTAATGTCACTTGAGTAATGAGTTAACCATTTAAGCAAAGAGTTGTTGAAGTAACAAGGTTCATTACTTTAGTTATTTAAACGAACAAAATGTTAAAATAATTCTCTTTCATTTTAAGTTTCGTCACTCAAATGCAAAAGGAACTTAAGAGTACAATTTTATGGTACAAATAAAGTTAAATTCAGTTGATATTATTTTTAACATCCCCTAATCTTATAGTGTGTAAGACTTTTCCGTAATTTTTAACAACTTTACCACAAAAAATAGTAATTTTTAAAATGATATATTTTCTAAATGTTTTTAGACTATTCATATTTATTTTATTAATTAAATATTATATTTGAAGAAATTTATAATCATATATTTATTTGATTTATTTTATTGTTTTTTGAATAGTGTTATATTTAACTATTTATTTTAATAAATACAATAGCTAATACAACAAAAATGTAACATCTACTTCAATATGCATTAATTATGTTTACTCAAATTTTTAGATATAAAATAAGATTAACAATAATATATATAATACGAAAAATATAATATTCGAAACCAAAAAAAAATGTAATCAAATTTTTAGTTAAATTTTCAGTTGAAACTAGGAACATATATTATTGATTTCGATCTAAAATTAAAATGGATAAAAAAAGCTTGGTCCTACATGATTCTATATAAGATCAACAAACCAACAAATAATTTAGTCCAATTTTTTTTTTAAAATAATAATTTCGTTTTTCTTAAATGATTGTTTTCTAAAATTAAATCACATAAATAAAATTAATTTCAATCATTGTATATTGTAATTGAATATATAAACTATAATATATACATATATATATATATATATATTAATAAACCATTTTTAAAATTATAATTATATTGTTTTGAAAAACAAACTTATGGGTCATGGGTTGAAAAGGTTGAGAAATGAATTTATTTCAATTTATAGCACTATTTTTGTAGTGAAATGAAACCTATTTAAGAAATTATTAAAGTGGATTGATGATGTTAAACTTAAATTCGGAGCTCTATATTTTGAGGTGGTTGCTTAAAAGTGGTGGGTTGCTGTCAGATCCATCAATTAGTAATGAACTTTCACATTGGTAAAGATTAAATGTGGGTTAGAATAAATAAAGTAAATGATAGTAGAAGAAGGAGAGATGTGTGTTGGAAGAATGCATAAAAAAAGGAAGATGGAAGATGATGATAGGGTTTGAATATTGAATGTTGGGAGTAGGGTTTGGATTAAAAAGAGAAAAAACACAGAGATAACGACTAAAGAAAAATGGTACAAAGTACGAAGGAACGGTCCCTGCTCCCTGCCTCTCTCTGCTACACTCTACGGCTAACATCATTCAACCTTATTATTATTATTATTAATTATTATTATTTATCATTTTTTATTTTTTAATTAATTAATAATAATATATAAAATTGATGGCACCTCAATTTTACTCCAAAGGCCAACCATTCCGTTTTGGGGGCACATCGTACACCTTTCATGCCTCTGTCACGTACCCATCTCACCCCATTAAATTAACCATTTTTATTTCTTTTATTCGTCTTATAATAATAACATCACATTGCTTTCAACCTACCACCAAACCTCTTCCTTAATTCAAAATCATCAACTTGTTCCACTCTTTATTATATAATTTGACTGCCATTTTAGTCAAATCCATTATTCACTAAAATACTCACAAGTGCTTGCAATATCATCTTATTTTATTACTAGTACAGACATTAATGTAGTTTATTAAAACATAAAAAAAAAAATCATATTTCATCAAAGCCTAAAAGTTAATTAGGTTAACTTTTTCTAAAAGTGAAACCGTTATATATCTCCTCGCCCAATATTTTAACCTAAAAAATCTAGTGTTTTAGTCGTTTCAATGTACACGATAAATATTGTTTACCAACTTAAATTTATAATAAATAAATGTATAAATTATATTTTGTCTTTTATAAATTATTTACATTATGATACAAATTTATTTTAAAATAATGTCATTCTGTATAGATTTTTTCACGTAAAAAATACTGATTGAAAAATGGCTGTAAATAATGAAATTAAGAAGGGTTAGATTTGGTGGTAAGGTAAGAAGATAAGATTTTTTATGTAAAGTGAGACTGGGAACAGGTGAAGCGTAGATGAAAGGTGTAAAAGCAGAATAGGAATAGGGTAAGTGAGGTGATGTTTGGGAAGCGTTACAGTACGTGTGGTCGCAGTGAATCCTAATGGTTTTTTGTCTCCCCCAAATGTCGCAGGCCCAAAGTCCAATCAGCCCAATTTCCAATACCATCATTACCACCATAACAGCTTTGGTACCCACTCTGATCTCACGGCAGGGAACGCCCCTTCCCTCATCAGACGCTCATCATTCCATCATACGTAAACCTCTCTCTCTCTCTCTCTTCCCTTTTATCGTGTCCTTCCTCTTGTATTTGTCTTCTCCTAAAACGTCACATTCATACATTCATACAACGACAAAATAAAAAATAAAAAATATACAAAGAAACATTGTTTGACTGTAACAAGATAATTTTATTTTTAACTGTTTAGTATTATAACAGAAAACAAAAATATATATATGATATGATAGAAAAAGAAGAAATGAAGTGGAATGTCATTTGTGACATTTAACTATTTAAGGGTCTGTGTGTGCAGAGAAAAGCTGCTCTATCATTTCCAATTTCCACCTCTTCATCTTTCAAGGGAGTTAGATGCAGGTGTATGTAAACTATTCCAACTTCAGAGTCTCTGAGGTGTGTGTGAGTGTGGGGGGTTCGGATCTCATACGTGTCATTGGGACGTGTTGCATGACTAAGCCCTTTCTCATATCTTTGCCACACACAGATTAAGTCATAGAGCTTTTATAGGACTATCACTTTGTTGCGGTTTTCGTCTAAATCTTTCTTCCTTTTTTCTTTTCTCCTCTTTCTCCATTTCAACATCTTACTTTTCTCATTTAAAACAATTACACATAACATTTTTTAACTACTAATTTCATACGTTAATATGCCTGTTATTTTTTCCTTTTATTTTGAGATGTTCTTGATAGGTATCAATTATCAAACCCTAGTAATTGAATTGTGGATGGGTGGGTGGTGTGGATCGTATATAACAGTCCTTGGTTTTTCCTTTAATGGGTATCTCTCTATTCCTCCAGATCTGATTCAATTACCATTTTTTTCCCCTTTTGATTTTTCAAATCCACTTTTCCTTTTTGTGAAGCTTTCCAAATTTGGGCAGTCATTTGCTTTTTTTCCACTTTGTTTTTCTTTCTTGGAACATTAGAAGAAATTGACAGAAGAGAGTGAGCACACAGAGGAACCAGATATAGTTATATACTGTTACTTTTGCGTGCTCACTTCTCTTTCTGTCAACTTCCAGTGCTGGAAATTACTTCCAATCTGGCTCTGCTTTGTTCCAATTCCCACCAAACAAACCCCAACTCAACCCCACACACTCTCATCATGGACCTCATCTCAACAACAACATCATCTTTCATGCCTCACAACAGGTTCATTATTTATTAATTCATTATATCAAACAGTGAAAACCATGTCGTTTTTGCGTTTCTTTGTTTCTTTCCCTATTTTTATGTTTCGGTTTCATGATCTATTATATTACTCATGATTCAATTTTATATTATCTGTAATTAGACAGAAAGCGTGACTTTTGATAGCGTGGCAGAACGAACTCCCTCATTAACAGTGCAGGTTAATTAGCGGCAATTTTTTTAATATGTATAGCATGGGACCATTCACGTCATTATGGTCCTCACAATTTTATTTTTTTTTATCAACGTTTCTTGCTCTCTCTGTCTAACATTGTCTTCCTGATTCCATGTTCATCGTTCCCTATATTTTATAATTCTTGCACATGCGAACGAGGTTTATTTACTCCGTAAGAGGTACCGATTCCTGTTGACTAGTTTTTGTGCCCACTTCAGGTTAGCTAGATTCTAGTATCTTGGACTTTTGGATGCGTGTGTTAACAGGTTTTGGTTGGCTTATCTGTTAAACCCTATCACCTTAACTGTAGTGTACCTTGTTTGTCCTCAGCTACGACAAAGTTGTTTGAGAGTTTGGGAATGTGAACACTGTTTTGATTCCTGTTGCCTACTAATACTTTGATTCTCTCCTTGCTAACTATTTCGGAGATTTTCTTGTTAAGTTTTTTTTTTTACTTTTGAATTTTGTAGTGTGGAAATAAATGTTTCGATTGATATTCTGCACAAGCTGCACACTGATTTTCCGAAATTGATGCAGATTTAAGCTTAGGCTTTGATCCTTCTTATTTCTTGTGGATGTTAGAAAAGAAGCATCATTATGTTGTTACTGTTTACATTTTTTTTTTCTTTTTGGTGACTACTCCTCCCACCCCTTTTCTGTTAATTATTAGAAATACCTTCTTCAAGTTGATAGTGGCATGATTGAACGGGGATTAAAATGTTTTATAGCGTGAATCATGGAGAATTGAAGAGGTTAATTTTCAGTCAGACATAGTATTTGCCTATTTCTCTTTGGTAAGCATAGGCTAATTAATGCAAATTCATTTCTATACTCCTGTTACTTACATAAAATCAAATGATATTAACTACTCTTAGCATAGTAACCAACTACCACCTCTACATAGTGGTTTCTAATGCCAATTGTCCATTCTACTGTTGTGAAGATTAACAATTTAATTATTTTCCCTTTTATTGGAGAGTGGAGATTACTGATCCATTTATTTCCTCAATAAGGTTTTCGGAAAAAAAAAAGAGTTTTGGTGATATGGTCTATATTTATGTTGGTTTGTAAGCACTTTTGTATTATTATTCATCTTTAAATGGCAATAAGATTTTGTAGTTTTTAAATTCAAATAGGGATTCAAAGCTTCTATATATGTTGATTTAATAGCTTTGGAATTTATCTTTTTATGGGGTTTTAATATGAACCACCTATCCTTTTCACATTTATTATGGTTTTCCTTTGATGGAGACAATATATATCCTATTGGTGAAAAGACAACATAGAATATGCTTGCATTTTTGTTTTATTTTTTATTTTATCTTCCTGGAGTTATTTAGATTCAATTCTATTTATATGCCATGTTCTAAAGAATATGCACCACAATTTTCTATATATTACCACATTTATAACTATTATAATTTAGATACACAAATTATAAAACGAGGGCAAATTTGAAGTTTTTGTCGCTACAATTTGAAACTATCCCTTGAACCCTCAATCAGGAATTGTAGTTTTCTTTTCAGGTGTGTGATTAAGTGATATGGATTTCACATGTATAAATGATGAACAAGATTTACGCTTCCGTTAGATTAATTTACCAATGATTTTTGGTCGTAAAATCGAATCAGAGATCTTTCAATTTGGTTTGTAATTCTGAAAAGAGAAGCTATGAATTATGGTCATGATTATTGTAAGCATTTGTTCTTATATAACCACATGGATTATTGATTCATATAGCAGTGGTTTGATTCATTGAAAAACATTTCACTCATACGGTTGATTCTATTTTGTAGGTAACAGGTTGCTACTCAAGTAATGATTTTTGTCTTGTCATTACAGTATACAGTAATTGTTCCCTTCCTAGGTCAGATAACCAAACATTTACTTAGATTTGAGTAATGATAAGAGTGGACTCCATAGAAGAAAAATAAAAGAAAAAATGATAAACGTGATAAAACATGAGATAGAATGAAAATTGAATTGGAAGTGGAATGGAAGCGGAAGCAAGTAAATGTTAAGATTTCTTTCAGATTCTATGACTTCTGTCTGAAGTGAAAATTGTTTTAAACATTTTCATTCCATGGCTTGCATTTTGCATAAGCCACAGAAAATTTGTCTTCAAGAGGTTAAAGATTGCACGAGTCAACTCATTCTTCAATATTTTAAACATTTGTATGTGGAAGCGTGTAAAATCTAGTTTAAAATTGAATTGAGAGTCTATTTGATTTCAGAAAAGGTTTTCTGTTTTTTTACTTTTCATTACAAAAATGACACTCATTTTTACATTTTTAAACAAAATTTTGTAAATAGAAAATAAAATTTCATTTCAATTAAAAGTAAAAGTAGAAAGCTTTTCCAAACCAAATGGCCCTAAGTTTAGTTAATTGGATTTCATTTTCATTTCAGAACTGACATTTTTATGTTTTGATTTTCCAAAGAGTTTCACTTCAAATTTGTTATTTTTTCTTATCAACTCCTATCATTGTTTATAGCTCAAAGTGGTTGTTTCAATAATCTGTCCACATATTTATGTTTCTTTTATACTTTATGATAATTCGAGACCATGTACCTGCTCTATTTATGCGTAATCTTATCTAATCTTAGCAGTCACAGTTAACAGTGTTCCACTTTTGATTAGACATTCAAACAGTGATTGATCAGGACATAGTTTTAAATTCGATTGTCTAATTGTTCTTTCTACAAATGTTTAGGCTAATGATTCAGGCTCTAAAGTATTTTTGTATACTAATTTTTTTTTCTAGTTCACAAAAAGTCTTTGGTGGTTACTAAGCTTGCATCTTCATTTAACAGAATATCCTTCCACGTTAATACTTTTTAGTAAAACTTTTCCAACAATTTATGGGACTTTTAGAAGAGCTATATACAAGCCTTAAGAGTTTATGAAAGTGATTTAGGTCATTTTAATATATTTATTTTACCTTATTTTAATAAACATTACAGCTAAACTTATAAAAAATAACTAAGATTATTTTGTGAATCTTTACAATGTAGCTTACAATCCAAGCTCTTATTTGAAAAGTCTTTTTAATGAAGAGTTAAGTTATTCACCAAATTAAACACACCCTAGCATGTTATAGGGATATGTTTGTATTTGTAATGGTTCAAGATCCATCAAATGACATTTGGAGCTCAGTAATAAAGCATCAAAGTAATGAAAGATAGCATTGAGACAATAGCTTCATTCTCGGTATCATGGTAAAATCTATCAAGTTTTCAGCAAAAACCAGTAATTAGGAAAAGTATTGTCCAGATCCTCTTTGTCTAATTGATACTTTTTCTCGAGTCAAGTACTGTTAATTATTATTTCAGAATTGATATCCACTTCCATCAACACATGCAAAATTTGTAATCTTGATTTGTCTGCTCTCATCATCTTTACTGTTGCCCTCAGTAGGTATTTGAATTTTTAGCAGGAGTTAATTATAGTCTGAGTTATTATAAATCATATACATAGTTTTTTTTTTTTTTTCTGCACAAAATAGTCAACATGGATTCCTTGTAACTTGAACATTTAATAATTTTGTTTTGGGCTTTCATTGACATCTAGTTCCTTTGGACTGACACTTAATTTGGGGTCTGCTAATGAAGAGTTGGATTCATCCTAATTACTAAATATGGATTGAGAATATTGTAATTTTAAAATTGTGGTGAATTATTGTGTTGATGCCTGTGACACTAGTTCAGTTAGTTGCTGAAGAGAAAGCAAAAGCCACCCTTGGATTGCAGTGGGGTAGCTGACAAAAGGCAAAGGGAAACAAAGTACTTGTGCTGACGATACTTTGGGTTTGTGGTCACCCTTCTGAAGAAAATCTGTTACCTTGTTTATCTGTTTATTAGTATGTGAATAGCCCTTACGTTGTACCTTCTTTATTTGCCTTGTGGTTGTTTGGAAAATAAATGAAAAGGGTTCTTTCATTTTGTTTTGGATTGTGAAGACCTTCAGTTTCGGGCATGAGAAGGAAGGATACAAATAGTATAGTTTTTGAATGCTGAAGACAACAGTAATGAGTTGATAAGAATAGAATCTGGCTGCTGTATTTCAAACCATTCACTTAGAAGTGCAAACACGACATATGTAAAGCATAGTTCGTGATGATGGGTTGTGTGAACTTGTGGTTGTAATTGCTGTTCCCTTCAAATGTCAGTCACTGTACCGGTCGTTGCAAGTTGAGGAAATATGCTACCCATGTCATCATTGAGACTTGGAGATATTTTTGGAACAACTAGTTTGAAGTTGTGGTCAATATTAAACTACCCACTCTCTCAATGTTATTAGCCCCAGTTTTAGGTTTCAGGATGCAAGTTAACTATATAAGCTTGTAATATTGCATGTACAATGGTTATCAATCATCTTACTTGAAGCTGAAACCAATAAATATGACTTTTGGGGTGTTTTTATAATGATAAAAACTGTAGCCTGATGGTATTGATGTATCCTTTTTCCTATCAGAATTTTGTAGTCAAATTCTGAAAGTAAAATTTCCGTTTGTTGTACTTATTTGGTGTTAGTTATTGGTATTCAAACACTCTTAACATTTGATTAATTAGATGACATTACTTTAATTAATAATAATAGAGGTTGGATCATATAAAAAGAATTATTCTTTTTGATGAACCAAGAATTGAATAGTCTTTATATATATATATATATATATATATATATATTATGTATGTATTTAGACATATACATACGCACACCTGTGGATAACTCTATTTTAGACAACAAACAAATCCGTTTATTTGCCGAAAAAAAATTCAACAAAGTTTTTTACTAATATATCCCTTAACCGATAATCAAATATTAGTTATTTCGAAATATAGATCAAGAACTAGTTTTTGACTCTTCTAACAAATATCATATATGCAAATTTCAATAAATTGTGGGAGTGCTCCTGAGAATTAGGGTCTTTTTACTATATTTTTTCTTGCAATCAAATACTGACTCGTCAAGGCTACTCCAACTGCCACTCTTCGGGTGTACACAGCAAAGAGTTTGTTATTTCTAACCACCATATACACACTGTACCTTGATTCATAGATTGATGGCAAAATTTACAGCAAAATAGATAAAAAGGCCAGTATAGCAGGTATATACTCTTTAAGGTATTCTTGTAAAATCTTATTAAACTTACTGTAATCATTTTTATAAAACTAATACTTATTTTATCCAAAAACAATAAATATAATAGAATAAATTCTTATGTTGTCGTGAAAATATGTAAAGATTGATAGTAATTACTGAAGTGGAAATACATCAATTAAATGAAAAGAGAATAATGTCTCAATAAATTTATGATTAACCATAAAAAATACAAATTACTGACAAATTTGATATCATTAAAATTTAACGGAATTTCTCAGAGCCCTTGTGAGGACTCCGTACATATAGGACAGAAGAACAGAAGAACAGAAGAGGGAGTACAAAACTATGATGAGCGTTGCTTTTTAGGCGATTAATTCAGCTTCTACCACTTTGATCTGATCGATCTATTAGTAGACATACTCAAATATATTAGCCACTTTTTGATAGAGCCCCAGCCGCAAAAAGAAGATTCCTTCGAGAAAACTGTTTCAAACAACAGAATGCAAGCGTTAAACATACATGGATGAATCCTACAAAATTATATCAACATTATCCATGACCATGTAATAATCAAGCGTCAAGTGATCTTACCCGCAATGAGTAAACTGGGGTAGATTTCGTAGGCAGAGTTTTCAATGATCTAAGTCTGTTAGCGTTCCCACTTCTACCAACGTCAAAAAGAAATTGAGGTTGTCAACGGGAAACGGAAGATATGGATTTCAAGTTCAAAAATTCAACGGGTTCAACCGGAGTCAAACCAGTTCTAATAAAAAACATTTTTTATTTTTAAATAAATACAATTTACATAGTATTAACAAAAAATATACATAAATTTATAAAAAAAAAAAAATTAAACTTTACTTGAAAGTGTCATAAATCATAACATATAATAAATATGCTACAAATAACAAGAAACAAATCTAATACACCTACTTAATCAACAATAACAAATAAAGTTCATTACCAACTATAGATCTATTAAAATACCCAGCTACAACAACAAAAAAAAACGCTTCAAGAGCCAAACCAGTTGTATCTCTTAAACTGTTGGTTTTCCTAGTTTTTCAATTTGACGGATTTTATCCCGATTCAAATTGAATCCAGATTTTATAAAGTTTTGGACCGAAGACTGGTCACGTTCCTGATTCAACTGGCCGGTTCGGTCTGGTTCTGACAAGGAAGGGTAAGTGAAAATAAAAAATTTCACGTGGTAATTGAGTGTTAATACACCTTTCAATGATACTTCGTGGTAAATATATGATTTATTCATGTAGAAGTTCAGTAATAACTAGACACAATTTATAAATTTTCCCAAGAACTTGGATTGGTTAAAAATAAAAGATTTCCTATGCCAAACGATTCAAAAACAATTGTTATAATAGACGAACTTACTTTTCTTCAGCCCTTGAAACCTTGGTGCTCGTATTTACATCCCACAATTTTACAGTGCAATCAGCAGATCCAGATGCTAGAATAGAACCTTCAGAACTGATACATCCAACCATTATGAATAGCCCGTAAAAGTATTGTTACCAAAGTGATTGCAAACTCAAAAATCTTTAATCTACTTCCTAATTATGATAAAATACAGCAATAGGGGATCACCTGAATGCGAGGGACCAGACACAGGACGTGTGCCCAATCAAAGGTGTGAGACAGCGACCACTAGAGAGGTCCCACATCATGATCGTGCCATCTTCATCACCAGATGCCATATAGCGACCATCAGGAGACATTGCCAAAGACAGAATCATACCCCTATGACCAACAAAAACCCGGACACAATCACCACTCTGCACATCCCATAGTCGAACTGTTTTGTCACTGGAACCAGTTGCAATGTAGTTGCAGTTGGCATGCCATTGCACACACTAAAAATGATCACAAAATAGGTTAAGATTGTTTCTTAATACATAATGATGAGTATAGCTCCTTTTTAACCTTCTAAGATTAGGTGGCAAAATATAGCTTTCGAGACAAATATTTTTAACATATAACCAATTAGGAATTCTTACACTATTATGACTTCACAAGAGAAATAAAAGATAATTTCTCCTATTCAAAACAGACTTCACAGAGCCCTGCTTGATCATAAACTTTACACATAATTAAATCACTGGTATATGAATCCGGAGCAGTCAGTATGTAATTAAAAAATAGCTAGTGGCAAATATAGATCCCATAAAAGAACAAAATCTCGAAAAAAACAGAAGCAACAAAGAATATTGAATGCACTAACTTACATCAACATCAGACAAGTGCCCTGCCATTATTCTTAAGGGCTGTATCCTGTCCATGGACCAAATCCTAGCAGTTCTGTCGTGTGAAGAGCTGGCAAAATAATGCCCTACAGGACTAAACTGCATCCATAAAAAGAAATAAATAACACAGCCTTCCAGAATGTACATGCAGCCAAGAATGACGTCCCAAGGCATGAAAAAAGAGGAATGAAATATATTTGCGCTAAAAAGCAGAATTCTACAAGCTGCAACACGTAATTTGAGGGTACAAAGCACAGCATTGACTCTTCAACAAATCCCACAGATGCATGTCCGTCATATATACAAAACTTTCTTATCGTAACAAACAAAAATTTCATGACATTTTACCAGTTGAAATTCTGAAGTAAATTACAGAGGCAAAAAAGGAAGAACTAGTTTGTATCATTTACATATTATACCACATCAAACATTCAAGAAAATAAACAGGGCGGGATTATAAAGGCTTTCCCTCACAAATATTACGCTAAAAAGACAAGGGAGGCTTTGCTACATCGATGTCATTTGTTAGGCTATCTCTTTGTGCTCTTCATTCCTGTCTTCTTGTATTTATTTTACAAAATAAAGTGGATCACATTAACAAGACATTCGGAGCATATATAGAGACGACTGTGGTCTGACTTGCATATACAATATAATTGTTTAACCAATTAAAGAAGTAGACATCATATTTTAATGTTTAAACTTTAATTTTTTATTCATGCAACTGGTATCTTGTTCTACATTCACTATCAGAACAAAATTTCACAATAATTTGTTTTACCTGAACATCCCAGACAGGGTAATTATGACCCTTATAACAAACAAGATTTGCATTAAGTTTGGTGCTCCATAATCGAACTGCATAAAAATTTAAGATTCACAGGGTTCAGAATTAAAACTATAATATAAAAGAAACAAAATTAGCACGAACAAAAATTGAGATCAAGAAAGTGTACTTGTTGAGTCTGCTGAGGATGACAGGATAAAATCTCCCACAGGACTAAAAGAGGCCGCATAAACAGGTCCTGAATGACCTTGAAACAGTGTATACTGTCTTTTCCCAAAACCTTGCCCAAACATTTGATCATTTGGTGATGTGTCATTCTCACCCTGCGAAAGAGCTAATAATAGCAAAATTGATAACTACACTTCTACAGCATGCAATACCATTTGGTCATGTTCAAAATGCTAGGAAATTGCATGAGCTCCCGTGCACTCAAGCTTGCTTTGTTTTGTTCAACTCAAATCTCAAGTTTGTTATTAGAGCCCAGGCGTTTTACTGATTAACAATTAGAGGGGGAAAAATTTGATCCATTCTTAAACTATTTTCAAACAGATGCCTAAACTGGTCTGGATCACATTCTTAAACCACCAAAACTTTATATTTCTAATGGAATTAAATGCTCATAGACTAAAAGATAATCTACCAGACATTCTTCAACAAAGTCCAAGTCAATAATTCCATCACTAGATGAGTACAAATAGAGGTACTGCTAAGAACCTCTATTCTCTTCATACACGAGTCAGTGAAAAGTATGACTACTATATCACTGAATGTCTTGCTTAAATTAATTACAAGTATATTTCATCAGTGTATTTCTTAAACTATATTTTCGCTGAACCATTGTACTTGATTAACAATATTCACAATTCTAAATCAACGATGCAACAGTAACAGCTAGGTCTCAACAAAAGAAATTTACAAAATACAAACTTACAACTGGCAGGCGGTTGTCCAAGCTTTGCCATATCCCAAACCTGGATATACAATTCAGAAATTACCAGAGAATCAATCAATTAACAACTCCAAAGAAAGAGGGTTTTCTATTTTAGAGGTGGACGGAAGAGGAAATATAGAGAAGAGAAAAACCTTCAGTGATGAGTCAGAAAATCCTCCAGCAATTAATGATCCGTCATGGGATATTGATGAACAGCTTAAACTGAGATGGTATGCAAAAATGAATTAAGCAACAGAAATCCAAACGATATATTGATAACAATAATAAATGTGTTGGAAATTACCCATTATGTGTATTTATAAATGTGTAAAAGCTAACTGACGGCAATGCAACACTGCTGAGCTGTACACGGTTCCTTAAATCCTCAAGGATGGACTGTTCCACCTCAGTTGGACTGCAATTATTCAACAATACGAAATTCAATTAAATGAAATCACAAAAATTCACTACCTTGTGATTGAGATTTTTACATCAATTAGTAATATTAATACCTTGCATTACATGGAATCATTGGATAACAAACTATACAGCAGTGCATCACTTAAAAAATTATGTGCTTTTTGTCCAATAAATATTTTGAATATCTAACTAATTCAAGAACTCAACTACTATTATCTGATTTCGATAGAAACAAACGAAAATATCCCTTTTCCCCTTCAAAATTATGAGGAATGCGGGATCTAAACACTTTATCCACAAATAGAAGAACAGGTGAAAATGTTATGTACTACCTAGCAACCCATCCAATTAGCCCACTTATGCTACCAAATAATCAGTAACAAGTTCAGAAATGACACAGGAGTCGTCTCGTTGGCAGGTGCCAAACATGGAATTCCAATTCAAATTATATCCCATTTAAAGTGTAGGATCATCTGTACATAGTTACATGACCACTCTTTCCATTTAAACATGATTGATGCAGTGCAGACACAGGAGTGCCAAATCAACCAAGTGTTGGACTTGAAACTCCCATTTAAAGTAGAGGCTTTCCCTCTTACATCTTGTCTTTTCTGGATAGAAATATAGTGAAAAGAATGAATTCTTTGGATGAATACAAATGAGAAATGTATCTCTATTTTTTTGGATGAAGAGAAATACATAGAAAGAATAACAAGTGTACACACTTTTTTATCCTTTTTAAGGAACAAGGAGATGAAGGACAAAAATAACACTTAAAAAGAGAAACGAGAAAAAGTCTTTCCATATGAGAATTTGTGGGAAAAAAATTTCTTGCTATCTATTGTGTCAAGCAAATTAATGGGAACTTTATACCTGATCTCCATTCTCTATTTCTTTCCACCCAATTTCAACAGAAATAAAGGGTCCACGGTGGGAAGCCTTGTATTCGCAGAGAAACTGGGTAACCCAACTTCATTCTTAACTTCCCCATGTTTATGGTCGTATCTAGAGTTTCTTTTTTTGGAGGGTTTCTTATCCTCCTATTTGATGTCACCCCTCCCCCTTCTAACAAGTTTTCTTCATTTTACAACCCCCAAAAATACAAAAAACAGTCATGCCCACACCTCCACAAAATTTTCAGGTTAAACTTTCTTCCTGTCTGGTCCAAAACAAGCATTCAACCTAGAGCTAAAAAGAACACAATGCTAAACATCTATAACAAACTGAAAATTCACTGACGGAGCCCAGCAAACATAAATTCACTCAGTGATATGCATTAATCTAGGTTCCACTCAACTAACTGCAGGTATCAAACAAAACATTGCAGGAAATAGAGCCCAGTCTGGGAATTTGATAAATTCTGTAAGCTAAAGGACTCACTTTTATTCCAACTACAACAGGAAAGGAGCCCCACTAAATTTAGTTTTGAAAATATGTCAATGACTAAATGAAGATTTCTTTTATTTGACTATATGGCTAAACAAAAATGGCACTAACAAAATAATAGGGAAGAAAAATCATCAATAAAAGAAAAACCCTTTCTAGACAACATATGCTAAGCAAATGACTTCTTTGCTCCTGCTTTAATGCCATCAATTATTTTAGAATTGTGTCATTCACATTAGCTATACAATTTCGAATGAAAATAAACCAACATAATGCCTTCATTTCCTTCAGCTCTGATCCTCATCCTATTACTAGTTTAAAAAAGCATGTTAAATAAAGATATGAGATTGAGAGAATACATTATGGGTAAGGGGAGTTCAGGCTTAACTCGAGGAGCTGCAGGTACAGTATTAGCTTCAGGTTTTGTACTCTTTCCAGTTGCACTACCACCCTTGTCCTTTTTTACTTTTTTGACTGAACCACCACCACCTTGCTTTCCCCCTTCAAAGGATCTTTTCTAAAAGAAAAATATTTGAAAATTATAGTGAAAAAACACTCAAATAAGACATCCTAAAATAGAATCCATGTACACACTCTGTTTGAAAGGCCTACATTCTAGAAATAAAAGGTACTGTATATCCTCATATAATATAAGCATAAGTAAAACTTGATAAATTAACCAGGTCATGTCAATTTTATAACAGATATACCTTAGTCTCGTCATTCTCACCCTCTTTTGCTTCCCCTTCACCCTTTTCAGAGTCTGAAAGCAAGGCCCCTGCCTTTTCCAGCCGTTCTTCAAGAGAGTCTTCAAGTAACTACACGAGAAACACATTTAGAATTAAATCAGATAATTACTGAATCAGTCATTAATAATTTAAATAAGTAATTTCATCCATTTGAAAAATAGAATAAAAAACTCCTTTTGAAAAGTGTCCAGGAAATTGTAAAACTGCTGTCACCTAGCTAACACTTTATTTCTTGTTTTGAAACAACATATATGAATAAAAAATTCTAACAAACAAAATTCACCATTTACTGTAAAAATTATTCAAAACAGAAAACAAAACGAAAATAAACAATACCTAGACCTTATTAGTGAAAGCAGGGAATTCAAAAAAATTTCAAGTGTTTCTCACGCTATAAAGACACTTTCATTACACCAAGCTTGCATATGTAAATAAATACGGTTGTATACAGGAACAACATAACCAGGAAAACTCGTAACTTTATCAAAATTTGTAGAAATAACAATAGACTCACCCCCCAATGAATTTCTTTTTGATTTGTCCGGTTAGCTGCTTCCTGGCTGCTTCCAGTAAGGGTAACAGCTTCCGGATCATCAGAAATTAAGCTAGGTTGTCCAGGGGAAACTACATTACAACAAAGGAGAATGAAGTGTATGCAATAACAAGAAGTTCAAATGAGCAGATGCAATCTACAATGAATAAAAGTACCTTGAAAGTTAATATGTTCATTTATGATACCAAGTATGGTGGTGGATTGCGTACTGTGTAGATGTTGCAACAGAAGCTCATAGGAATACTGCCAAAACATCAACTGCTATCAGCTTTCCCCATATATTTAGCTCCATTTTAATGGGAAAACGTAAAGACCACAGTGATGGTCCGTGTGTTTCAGAAGACGAAATAAGCCATCCTTCTTAACATAGTCCAAAGACATTGAGGATAGATGAATTTCATATATTTATAAAATAAAATATAAGCTAATCTTGTGTCTAACACCTGCATGATTCTTCCGTTAAGCCCTTGCTTGAGCCAAATCCACCACGATAAAGGTAATCAACAGCAATGACATACCATAAATGCCCTTGCTTGAGCATACTAACCTTTTATCGAAGTTTCAGTTTATTTATTTACTTATTCCGTAAGAAAGATTCCAAAGGGTGTGTGCAATTTGGCTAAGCACATTAAGTTAAACCCCAATAAAAAAAATCAAACTACATTTAAATCCAGAAAGCTTTAATGCAATTGAGAGCCTAGTATAACGAGACCTTCGTTTCACTACAACCAGTAAAGTTTATCCAGGAAAAAAAAATTACTCGATGAAAACCTAGTGTCAAGGCCAACTTCCACAATGAGAGATGAGTTAGTTAAACATTTCATAGAATATTAATATTCCGCAAATCTGAACTTGGCTTATTTAAGATGCAACATTATATCCACCATTGCATTCCCTGACTGAAGCAAGTACATTGTGGCGTAGAGACACCAGGTATGCCAACGTATCCTCTATATGCCTCTTTCAAATTCACCACCCTCGGTGATTCAGTGTGTGAATGTACCACAACTAAGTTTGTGCAAAATATAAAATGAGAGGGTGGAAAAAAACTTATACACATTAATTTTATAATAAAATTATGCAATGACTAGTATCACAAACAAGCAGCCATGATCCAGCATATAAAACCAACAAATTGGAATAACTAGCAATAAAGAGTTGAACCTACACCAACTCAAAACCTAAATGAAAACCAAATTGCTATAAATCGATTTGCATTTAAGTTATAGGCATGAGCCCAACATACATTATGACCTGAAAACCCCCAAGGAACAAAAGCATCACAATTATTGGTCCAATGTAATCATGATTAAACAGTAAGTGAAGAAGCCACAGAAGGGGCAAGGAACTAGAATTCTGGAGGTTGGAGAAACTAGTTGACTGAGATGGTTTAATTTGAATATGTGGAAACTAAAAAAAAAGAAAAAAAAAAAAAAAAAAAAATATATATATATATATATATATATATATATATATGTGTGTGTGTGTGTGTAAAAAGGCAATCACAGCGCAGCTGATAAACAAATCTAGGAGAATCAATTTGTTACCTCACATATCTTTATGTTGAATTTGCTCTGTCTAAGAGAATGAGCGAATTCCATTTCCTGCACAAGAAATTACATTACCGTAGGAATATTTTACACTAATTGCTAACACAATCAACAACATCGACAAAATTAAAAGACCAATACAAAACTTTAGACAGCAACCAACCTGCAGATGGGTAGGAGAAAGTACTCCTTCCAACTTCTGAAGGTCACGCAAGTGCATCATTTCGTGGTCTTCACGGAAAGTATTGAAGAAATTCCGAGCTGAAAACAGCAACCACAGTCACACACCAGCACAACAACAAAACAAAACACATGCTGCCATGCACAAGTGCCCCCATATAGAACACATCAAATTACCTTCCTGAACGTGTCCTTTCGCCACAAGGTCCATGAAACAGTGGATGAACACGGGATAAAGCACGCGAAGCAACTCGTGCTGCAGGATTACGGCGAGAAACGTAACAAAAACGCGCGAAAACCAAAACGGGGAAAAAAGGATAACGGAAAGTGAAAAGGCGCGCATTACCTTGTACAAATCCAGTGAAGAATAAGTCCATGTTCGCAGTTTGCTGTAGCCGTCGTGGAACCTAGCGGGACCACTCTCCAATCTGCAAAACATAGGGTTTGAAAGAGGGAAAGTGAGTGCGGTGAGGAAATGAAGCGTGAGCAGAGGGTAACGATAAGAGGTTGGAGAAGGGAGAAAAGTACTGAGAGAAGGCGAGGAGGTGGTTGGCAATGTCGGGTTCGAGAAGGGAATTACTGGAAGAGGAATTGGAGGTTTTGTTGTGCTGAAACTCTTCCTGAAAAATCTTCTCGGTTTGCGTGAAACCTTTCTTCTTCAGGTACGCCGTAACATATCCAACTATTTTATCGTCCTCCATTCTTTGATCTCACTCGTCAACCCCTTCTTCTTCCTCTTCCTTCTTCCACTGCGCTCTGTGCCTCGCCAATGCAGTTTTTCTTTGTAGAAATTTGATTCTTCCTTGGGCCTATTTCGGGATCAGATAAATGGGCTTGGGCTGGACTGGAAGGCCAGCTAGTGTTTTTGGGCTTAAACTCGTATTGGGCCAGACTAATTTTTCATTTTTCAAATAAAGCGCGCGGTGCATGAGACTTATTGAAATTTGTTTTTCTTTCAAACTGAAACAATACATAATTTTAAAATAATAAAAGTTTAAATTTCGTAAAAATATAAAAAAAAACACAAATATACAAAAAACTATATAAATATGTGCATATAGTTTTTGTATTTTTTTAATATTATTTTAAGTGGTTTAGGTAAAGGAAACAAGACAAATTTAGGAAAGTGATGAGAGACTGATACACAAGTGTTAGCAACAGATGTCCAAATACGTGTCGTTCTAAGGTTGAAATGAAAATGAATGATATGAAAAAATTGAGTGTTTGGAGATGACAAGTGTCCAAGTTGGTAGCTTGCATTATTGTGAATTTGATAGTGATTTTCCGTTCTCATTGGAGCATGCTCAAACATCGCTGTATTGCTACGATTTGAGGGCCACTCTAGAATTCACTCGAAGGTGATTAACAAAACCATTTTATTTATTTTAATACATGCTTGTCAAATATATAATCATTTACTAAACCTCATTTCTTTTTTTTTTTTCTTCTATTTACTCCAACATGAGATGCAATAATAATTTGCACTTACCAAATAAAGAGAGGGAAAGTGTTGAGAAAGAATGGAAAGTGGAGTGACCAAAAGTAAATGGCAACCTTCTATTAGCTACCGACTAATCGTCATCATGTTAGGCTAATGCAATTCCATTAACACTGAAATCAGCAAAACATCTTGTCTCATATATTACCAACTTTTCTTTTGCATGTGACAAATAAAATTTACCACCAATAGACTCGAGACATGTATTTCAATAATTGAGTTTGAATGTTTTAAGTAAAGGTGCAGTTTCAATTTTCATAAACAAAAACATATTACACGAAAGAGATGTCTTATCAAAAGTTTTAGTAAATTCTGTTTAGTGGAAACTAGTGAAAGAATGAGTCGATACGTCATACCAAAATAAGTAAATTCCATTTAACCATATTTTAAATAATCAATTATAAGAGTTAGTATCATTTTGTCCCATTTTGTTGTTTCAACATAACATAGAGATACCCATTAATATTTCATACGTTTCGGAATTTCGGTTTATGATATTTCTCTAGATTTGCAAATATTTACATTAATGGCAATGTTTTATTAAACCAATAAAAGGTAAAATGTGTTTTTCATCAATTTTAAAATATATTAAATACATTTCTACAAAAAAAATCTTCTTATCAAGACCTTAAAGATGAAGATGACTGATTCTATGGAGTAATGATTGTAAAAATGAACATTTTCATATACCGTAAAAAACTACAGCTCTATCAAGATTATTAAATTTGACACCCAACCACATCAATTAACCATCTTTCCATAACCATTACTACTACAGTTGTTCAATACTTTTTCAGATTTAATTATGAGTGAAACATAAACATGTAACATAGATAAAAGTTCTAGTCATATTATGTATGATTTGAACATCCATTTAATGACCTTACTGATGGATGATGTATCTTCATGAGTGAATAATATATATATCAAAATATACAATCTATCTAAATATATTATTAAAAATGATAATGAAATGACCGATGTAATAGACACATAAAAAATATTTATTTTTTGTGGTAGGGAACAAAAAGAATGATTCAGGTATTTTGAGGCACATATTGTATTTATTCTTTCTCTCATCTGTCATGGAATTCTGGTATTTTCATTGTTGATGGTAATTGAGTTGTTCGGATTGCAGTCTCTTTTCTTGGGATTTTTTTTTTTTTTCTGGTGATTGTATAATATAGGTATATACCTTTTATCTATTACAACCACGTGCTTGTTTTGTTTTAGAATTTTCTTTTATGGCTTTTATTGATTAAAATATTATTTTAACCGATATAAATTTCTAGATAAATTCTCTTTAACTTCAACGAACTCGAGTTTATGAGAATTAATAATAAAATAACTTTTTTATAGATGAAAAAAATTATGCAATTTTTCTTTTTACAGGAGATGGTCCTATAAATTGCACTTTGTTTCTTCTTATTCAAATTTCCCACTTATTTGGGATAGGGAATATTTATAAATTATTATTGTAATTTTAAAAATTTTGATTGGATATACATGAATTTTGTAAAAAAACAAAAAAACATGAGATACTAATTTATGTGAGAATGAGATTGACAATGAGGAGAACATGTGCAACTAATTAATCTTGATTAAGTGTGAAGTGTAATGTGTTTGAAGACAGGTGTGATTGGATGGGTAAGTAAGAAAGATACAGTTATGGTGGTTTGAAAGGTGGTCCATCCTACTGCACCAAACATGAAAAGGACTGCACCACTTAAACAATAAAAGATTGAGCTAAATGCTATTTATTATTTACCCAATAATAATAGGTCTGTCCTAAAACAAGAGAATAACTTAGAGATTAGTTTTTTAATTACAAAAATAAAAGAGGATTCATTCATATGTGACTGGGATAAATTAAGAATGTCTAAAACGAATTAACATAATTAAAGATAATAGATTAGACAAGACTAGTAACATAAGATGGGATTATATTCTTATTTACAAAACACAACAAATGTCTTCTTCTCCTAAGTGTATAACACTTGCACACTTCTTCGTTATGGGATGATTTTGGTCTCAACCCCTAAAACAAAACCATTTATACTATTTTATTCTTGGAAGACAATAAGAAGAGAGGGATTTGTGACATTGACAGAAGAAAAGTGACATTTTGGGACCACAATGGTATTTCATCCATTTTTATACGTAAAATTATTATTATTATTAAACTTTTAGGTGTCAATCTTCTTATGAAATATTAATATATTTTTTATTTTGAAATATAACTTTTTTTATTTATGAAAACTTATAATAATTTTTATTTTAATTTGAAATTTATTTTAAATCTAAGTTATATTTGAAAAAATTATTTTTATATCAAAATTTTAAAAAAATATAAATTATCTTTAAAAGTAATACCATTTTAAAAGTTGGAGTACCGATTTTATCTTTAAAAAAGGTTTTGAAATATTAAAGAAAAAAATATTTAAATTATCATTATTTTTAACTTTTACGTAGTGTGAAATTATTGAACGCACCAATGTTTCAAATTCATCCTTAAATTAAAACAAAAATCTTAGTTATCTTTGTAGTTTTAAAAAAAAATATTATGATTGCTTTGCCACTTTTCTGAAAGATAATTTTTGTTTCTTATTTTTGCAATGTGTGATTCATCAGTTATTTTATTTTGTTCAAAATTCAGTTTTTAGTAGTTTAATTACTTTTCTTTTTCTACTAGAGAGGACCGGGTATGAATATTTTTTAAGGATGAAAATATTGTAATCTCATTAAAACATAATTACGCAACTTTTATTTTCTCAGCTGTAACATTATAAACTGAAGTTTAATAACCAAAAAATTGTTTTGCTAAAATATTTAAACAATTTCAACAACTTAACTTGATAGTAATTCTATCATTCACCGACAACAAAGTTGATTTTAAATTATATTAACAAAATTAATTATAAAAAAATTATTTTTAAACATTATAATATTTGCTTTAAAATATAATTAGCAGTATTTAATAAATATTATTTTCTGTAAATTTCTTAATATATAGTTTAATACGACAAGGCATTAATTTATGCTATTTGTATTTCTTTTAGTACCATTAATTTACGAAATAAAAAAATTAAAGCCACTAATATCAGTATTTGATGAAATTTAAAGCCACTGTTTTTTATGAACATTTTAATGTTATATTCTTAACTCAAAAGGTTTTTAATTTATCTTTCTTGGCAAGGTTGGTTGGTGTATTAATTTATTATAATTTATAACCCCCTTTGACTGTTCTTTTAAGTTTATGTAATTGGAAGATAGAATGTAAAAGTCATCCAAAGTTGAACTTTCCTTTTAGAAAGTGATGTGAGAATTTTGGGTTTTGGAGGGAGTAGCTCACTTTTGGGACCAAGCTTTGTGTCTCCACTTGTATTGGAATCTATCACTTGTATCTCTCCACAAGTATAATCATATAGCAAAGATAATTTTTCTTTAATGTCATTAGTTGTGATCTAAATAATAGTTATACAAAATGTTGGTTGGGACCAATTCTTTTGTAGTTTTTTCATTTAAAATTGGTTTGAATTTTTTTCAATTTTTTTAAAGCAGTTCGTTTCGATTGAATGATAGAGTTGTGATTAACTTTTTTTTTTTTTAGAATTGATTATCATCTTTAATTTTTTATTACTTATGTTGTATTAAAATATTTGAATCTTGATTAAGTGCAATAGGTGTCATTCGGTCCATAATATCTATTAAAGGTAAATTTGTTCCCTCACATACTTGTATACTCGTGATGTTCAGTTTTTTTTTTCATTGGCACTGAGTCTAACCTTGATAAAAACCTTTTTTTTTTTTTTTAAATAAAA